>JGI20166J26741_12281139_pt1 | contig 17750 bp, 17 predicted proteins | sample TergutCu122P5_FD_26741 | JGI IMG/M metagenome (IMG submission 26741)
AGCTATACACTTTATTCCCGTAGGGAATACCGCTCGGTAGAAACAAATGTTTTCCACCATCCTCTGCATGCCGTAGGTATGCAACCCGGATCAACGGATGAGACTGTCTTGAAAGTCGTTTTCTCCGTCATTGCGAGGGCGATAGCCCGAAGCAATCCATTGAGATTCAACATTCTGGTTTGCTTCGCTTCGCTCGCAATGACGGAAAATTGCACTTTTAGGACAGTCTCAGGTGGTTTATAGGCATTTTATATCTACCGAGCGATACATTCCTACGGAATGTTCGGCGGCAAATAGAAATATTAATTCCGTCATATACAAACATATATAATATTAACACTTTGTGTTGTATTCTATTTGTCAACGAATTAATACGAAGTGCGAAACATTAGTTTATTACATTAACTCATCGATTGCTTTGTCGCTAACGCTCCTCGCAATGACGTGTAAATGATTTACACAAATCGAACGTTTTTAAAAGAATAGCTGCGTTTATCCTGCCGGTCGGTAACGAGATGTAAAAGACCATCATCGGAAACCCTGTCAATTCGGGCGTTAAATGTTCCGGTGTTATCTTCATAGCGATGAAAACCGGTTTTGCGATACAAAGACTCATGATACATTCGAATAAGCGTTTCGGTATTCCCGGCTTTCAATTGCTCGTAGCGAAATAAAATGTTTCGGATCAATTCTTCTAAAAGCGTTTCCGTATCATGATCTTTACCCGTGATTTGTTTCAACGAAACCGGATGAGGCGCATCGCTCAGAAATCGTTCCTGATTGATGTTTATTCCGATTCCGGCAACAGAGCCGGTGATTTTGCTGCCGATCCATTCGTTTTCGATTAATATACCGGCTATTTTTCGGTCTGAATAATAAAGATCATTTGGCCATTTGATAGTAATATCGCCGGTATATTTGTCTAAGGTTTCTTTTACGCCCAAACCGGTAACTTCCGAGAGAAGAAAAAATTGCCGGATCGGTAAAAAGGAAGGATACAAAAGAATGCTGCAAGTAATATTTTTCCCGGCTTCCGATTCCCATGAATTTCCTTGTTGACCCTTTCCCTCTGTTTGTTTACGGGTTACGATCACCGTTCCTTCTTCGAGAATCCGGTTGCAAGACAAATCCTTCAGGAATGAATTGGTGGAGGCGACTGATTCAACACGAATAATATTCACGCTGTGACTGTTTGGGTAATTTCTTCACGACTTCATCGATGGAATATCGAATCCAATATACAATAAATACCGGATTACATGTTTTCAAAAAAATCAACCTCGCCGCTGTCCATATTATACATAGCGCCGACGATTTTGATTTCGCCTTTCGATTCCATTTCTTTCAATATCGGACTTTTTTCTCGTATCTCATTCACGATCCATTCAACATTAGCAAGACAGACGGTTTCAACAAATTCTACATTGTCAGAAGTTGTTTCTCCCTTAAAGTTTGCTTTCGTTTTAATTACGGCAGGTTTAATTCTGTCTAATAATCCGGTGATGTGTCCGAATTCCATACCGTCGATAGCCGCTTTGATGGCATTGCAATTCTCGTGTCCCATGACCACGATTAATTTAGCGCCGTTAACCTTGCATGCAAATTCCATACTCCCTATGATATCGGGGTTCACGATATTACCGGCAATACGGGTAACAAAAATGTCGCCGATACTGCAATGAAAGATGTCTACAACCGGAACGCGGGAGTCCATACAAGATAAAGTTACTGCCGCAGGATATTGTCCTTTGGCAGCATCATACAAGCGTTGCTTACTGTTTTTATTGATACTGCTTTTACCGGTAAACTCTTTATTACCTTGTTTCAAGAAATCAATGACTTTGTCCGGGGTTAGCTTTGCTTGCTCTTCAGCAGTAAATACTTTGTCGTTTGTCATATTCGCGTTAATTTTTGTTCTTGTTTGATGCAATCTGATTTAAGTCTGTATGCAGTGATGTATCAAACGAATGATCATTTTCTGTTCCTTATTAATGAAATAAATTCTTCTCGGGTTTTTGCTTGATTAAAAACTCCGGTAAAATCGGAAGTCGTTGTAATGGAATTTTGTTTTTCCACTCCCCGCATTTGCATACACATGTGCTGCGCTTCAATTACAACCATCACTCCTAAAGGATTTAACGTTTTTTGGATACAGTTTTTAATCTGTGTGGTCATTCGTTCCTGAATTTGCAGACGGTGGGCATAGACATCTACTACCCGCGCAATTTTACTTAATCCGGTTACTGCATTATTCGGTATATAAGCAATATGCGCTTTTCCGAAAAACGGTAAAGCGTGGTGCTCGCACAAAGAGAAAAAATCAATGTCTTTCACGATAACCATTTGCTTGTAGTCTTCAACAAAAACCGCTGATTTCAAAATTTGTTCGGGATTTTGTTCATATCCTTTCGTGAGGTACAACAATGCTTTCGCTACTCGTTCCGGTGTTTTAAGCAGACCTTCACGAGTTATATCTTCACCTAAGAGTTCCAAGATTTTAGTGTAATGAAAGGCGATCGCTTCTTTTCTTTGTCGAATTTCATCCGGAGTATTTTCCATGGGTCATTTGTTTTTTTGCATCGGGATATTGACTTTATCCGATACGATAAACATTTCTTTTCCGAGTTCCGGAATGGCTTTCAGCAATTTTTGTTTGAATACTTCCGCTTCATCTTTTGTTCTGAAATCACCGACTAACAGCTTCCAATTGGGCGGCGTATATCCGGTATGGATAGTGGTTTCCGGAAAGGCTCCCATAATTAAGCTACCTCGGTTTGAAATCTCTTTCTTTGCAGTTTTGGGATTATTACTCATTAGTACCAGTATTCTGAAACCGTTCATAATGACGTAATTTTTTTCATTGGCGCTTATTTCGGGTGAAAGTATTCCGAGTAATTCTATTATTTTCGTATCGCAAGAGATCTGAATGATGCCTTGATTCGGAACAAGCGTTTCCAAGTCATCAATAATTGTAGCCTGTTTTACTACTTGCGCTTGCAGTACTTCAGAGAAACAGAAACAAGCGGCGAAAAAGAGGAATAAAAAATAAGTTCGTTTCATCTGTAAATCATTTGTTTTTTTAAGGGCGGATGTAAGCTGCAACGAGTTCAAAATGCTTCAACAATCGGCAAAAATTTATCAACCGACAAAGAGGCGCCGCCAATCAAGCCGCCATCCACATCCGGATTAGTAAATAATTCCTTGGCGTTACTTGCATTGCAGCTTCCTCCATACAAAATGGAAATCTCGTTGGCAACAGTTGCGCCGTATTGATCGACTATCAGTTTTCGAATGAAAGCGTGCATTTCCTGCGCTTGGTCGGAAGTGGCCGTAACTCCGGTTCCGATCGCCCACACCGGTTCGTAGGCTAAAACAATTTTCTTGAAATCTTCCGCACTGAAGTGAAACAATGATTCCCTGATTTGGGTTTCAACGACTTCGTTTTGTTTGCCGGCATTTCGTTCAGCTAATACTTCGCCCACGCAAAAAATCGGAGTCAGGTGATTAGATAGAGCCAATATTACTTTTTCCTTCAGTCCGGCATTGTTTTCTCCGTAATACGATCTGCGTTCGGAGTGACCTAAAATAACGTATTTAGCTCCCGTAGAAGCGATCATGGCTGCTGAAACTTCGCCGGTATATGCGCCTGAAACTTTATCGGCGCAATTTTGAGCTCCCAGACCGATCGTCGTGATCACTTGGGCAATCGTTGATAAATGAATAAACGGAGTACAAATAACCACATCACAGTTGACTTTTTTCCCGTTTAAAACTTTTTGCAATTCTTTTGCTAAATCCAATCCTTCTTGCAGGTTATTATTCATTTTCCAGTTCCCTGCAACGATATTTTTTCTCATATTATTGTTATTATTATAAAATTTAATGCGTCACTTTACCTATAAATCCCCTGAAGAGGGCTCTGTCTGTTCGTCTCTTTTAAAGGGAAGGGGATCGTTTTTTCTTTTTTTTCCCTCTGTTCCGAAAAAAATCCCATAAAAATAATCCGATGAGCGGTATTAGAAAGATGAATTTCAGAATAATTGCGGTACGAAAATTATGAACCGGCGACACAGGATCCAATCGGGCAGGATCAGTCAGTCGATCCAATTCGACAGTATCGGGCAATCTTGTATTCGGCCACATATCGACGACTGTTCCGTTTTTAATCAGTACTAATCCGGGATTGGAGCGGATGATGGTTTTTAAGGTAATATCATCTACCGTACAAAACGGATATTCCGCTCCTGTATTTTCAATCCAATTTTGAATTTCGGTCGGTGATGAGGAGGTTAATGCATAAAAATCATATCCTTTATTTTTTGAAAAGTCATAGATATCATTGATTTTATCAACATTTGCATCATTGGCATTTTCTAATTTATGAGCGATTAATAAGAAGGTATAAGACGAATTGGAAAGTATGTTTTCGGTGATATCATCTCCATGGGCATCAGTGATCGTAAAATCGTGGATCGGAGGTTGATACCCTTTTTTAACTAATCGTGATTTAGTATCAACAAATGTCCATGTGCTATCCTCTTTAGGATAATTATCGAGTAAAAATTCTTTTTGTTGTCCGTCTTTTGAATAAATCAACCGTACTTCGTAGATATCATGTTCGGCATTATCCGGGATTTTCATCTTTTGAGGGATATTGGTTCCGATTTTATACGGGCGAAAATCAAAGACCGGTAAATAATAGAAGCAGTATAGCGAAAGGCCGATTATGAAAAGGTAAATCCAAACAGCCGGCGGGAAATACATTTTATGAGTAAAAACCGGAGTCATTGAACGATACCAAAGAAAAACTATGATGGCTGCAATCAGCAACAGGATGTTTTTATAAAAAGTTTGCCAGTTGGAAATGACCCATGCATCGCCGAAACATCCGCAATCCGAAACCGGATTTGCGAGGGCAAGATACAGGGTCAAAGGAGTCATGAACAGCATGATCAGCAGAACAAGCGTAGAATTGAATCGTCTGTAAATACCCAGCAATAAGCAAACTCCTACACCAAATTCAACGACGGCTTGCAGGATCGAGAGCGGAAGGGCTAAATGATTAAGATCGGTGAATTCGAATGCCGTAAAATAGTCTGAAATTTTATAAGCTCCGCCCCAAGGGTCAACGGCTTTTACAAATCCGGAGAAAATAAACACCACCCCAAGAATAACCCGGGATATTTCTACGGCGATTTTTTTATAATTTGCCTCCATATTTGATTGTACGATGGGACAAAGATACAAAATATTTAAGAGCAACGCAAAATTTTACCTATTTTCAGCGTGCTTGTAGGTCGAAGCCCGTTCAGTCGGCAAAGTTGTGTAACCGATACCCGATGTATTTGGGCTATTTTTGATAGGGTATCGCCGATTCGTATGCGGTGGTATTGAACGGTTCGGTTGGGAGAAGTGTATTTGGCATATAGATTGTTGTGTGTGCTTATTTCATTAATTTTGTATTTTTGGAAAACGTAGGAATCATCGAAAGTACATAAGTTATTAAAGTCAACAATATCGGCCGGATCAATGGCTTGTCCCAAAAAGCGACATTCGAAATGCAAATGCGATCCGTGGGAACGTCCCGTATTTCCACCCAAAGCAATCGGTTGACCGGCTTCTACGGCTTCGCCATCATCGACCAAAAACTCGGACAAATGACCATAAACGGTTTCTAAGCCGTTGGGATGACGGAGAACTAAGAAATTGCCGTAGCCCCTCTTTTCGTATCTTTTTACTCTGACTTTTCCTTCAAATGCGGCATAAACGGTATCACCCACTTGTAATTTTAAATCGGTTCCGTAATGAAATCTTCTTCTGCGAGGACCAAAAGGCGAAGTTATTTTTCCTTGCACCGGCATAACAAAATTGGAGAGATCGATTCGGAAGGAATCCGGAAGTGTCACGTCGGAGTAGGCTTTTACAAATTGGTTATTCCATATTCCTTCATACAATTCGTCGGCAGGAGACAGATCCTCTTCTTCTTCATCTAATTCATATTGTAATCGTATCGAATCGATAGCGGCTGTTTCCATCTTTGAATTGATTTTGTCGGCTACCAGTTTACGGTCTGTATTGATTTTGATTATCTCTTCCTGTGTTAAACCTTTTTCGTAATTAGGTTGCGCAAATGCGGCATCCATTGAGAAAATCCACAGCATGGCAAACAAAATTCCGAATAATGTATTTTTTATTTGTTTCATTTTAACGGGTGTTTTTCATTCTTCAATTTCATCATTGGCGTATAGATTTGAAGTCAAGCTGAATTTGTAGTCAAACAATTCATTATCATTAAAAAAACGATGCAATTCCACTACAGCTGTTTCCGGTGAATCAGAGGCATGGAGGATATTTTCCTGCATACTCATACTCAAGTCGCCGCGAATGGTGCCGGGCGCAGCGTTGCGACTGTTGGTAACTCCCGTAAGCGATCGGACTACTTGAACGGCATCTTTCCCTTGCCAACAGCAAACAATTACCGGGCAAATTCTCATCGAGTCTTTTACTCTTTGGAAAAATGGTTTATCTTTCAGATGAGCGTAATGTTCACTTAAGATTTCATCACTTAACCAAACCATTTTCATACCGGAAAGTAATAAACCCTTCCTTTCGAACCGGTGAATGATTTCACCGATCAGCCCTCTTTGAACCGCGGAAGGTTTGAGGATTACAAGCGTTTTGTTTGCCATGAGAAGGATATTAAAGCTATTAAATAAATTTTCAGACTACAAAGAAAATAAATAAAATCCGGAATAACAAATAAATGATTGTTAAAATTTGTTATAGTCGTTCATTTCTCGATGCATCTAAACGAAGAAATATGAATAAAAGCATGGTAAAAGCCCATAGAGAGGAGCCTCCGTAACTGAAAAAAGGCAAGGGAATTCCGATAACCGGGGTGATTCCAATCACCATTCCGATATTTATGGCTAAATGGAAAAAAAGGATGGCTGCGGTACTGTATCCGTAAACTCTTTTAAAGGTAGAGCGCTGTCGTTCGGCTAAGAAAATGAGTCGCACGATTAAGATCAAAAATAAAAGTAAAAAAAAGGTCGATCCGACAAACCCGTTTTCTTCTCCCACCGTGCAAAAGATAAAGTCGGTATCCTGTTCGGGAACATATTTCAATTTAGTTTGCGTTCCATTTAAATAGCCTTTTCCCAAAAAACCGCCCGATCCGATGGCTATCTTCGATTGATTCACGTTGTATCCGGCTCCGCTCGGATCGTCGATCATCCCTAAGGCAACTTCTATTCTTATTTTTTGATGCGGTTCTAACAGATCATCAAAAACATAATCCACGGAATAGATAAATGCTACGGAAAGGAGCGCAAAACAAGCGATATATAAATAAGGTCGCTCTCTGTATTTAAGAAATAAAAACAATAAAATGAGGATAATAATTGCGATGACAGCTAATACCGCAAAGCATAAATCAAAAACAAAAAACAATGAAACCAAGACCGCAAGCCCTATCAAACCGAACGACCCGATGAGCAAATATTTCAAATAATGTCTTCCTTTTTCATAATCATACAAAATAAAACTGATGCAAGGAATAATTAACAGAAGGACTATCGATTGTCCCAGAGAAGTCTCTCCCCAATAAACGTTTCCGTAACGAATTCCTATGACAAAAAACAATATGGAACAGAATCCCGAAAAGAGAATAAATCCTGTCATTCCTTCCCGGTATAAGACTAAGAAAAAAGCTAAGAAGACCAAGGCGGAGCCGGTTTCTTTTTGCAACAGAACTAAACCCATCGGTAAAAAGAGCATTAACAGAGTTTTTGCGAAATCTTTCGTTTGAGATAAGGTAAAATCATAGCTGTTTATTAAACGAGCGATACCTAAGGCAGTTGCAAATTTGGCAAATTCTGCGGCTTGAAAGCGGATGGGTCCGATGACCAACCAAGAACGGGAACCACGTATGTCGTGCGGAAAAAGAAGAGTAACAACTAATAGAAAGATAACAAAAACATAAATCCAATAGGCAAAAATATCATACCAATCGCTATCGATCATTAAAAGCGAAAAGCCGATGATAAGCGATGTAAGTATCCAAATCATTTGTAATCCGGCGCGACCCGACAAATCAAAGATGGATACTTGATCGTAATTGTAGCCGGAGGCATAAATATTGAACCAACCGGCAATTACCAATATCAGATAGATAGCGATCGTCCACCGGTCTACGCTGCGTACGATGTTACTTTTTCGGTAAGGCATTGCGCAAAATGGCTGTGTTTATCATTTTTTCTTCCATCCATCGAGAGGATTCCGATATGGAACCTTTCAGGTATTTTTCGATCATCAGTCGAGCGATGGGTACTGCAAATGAAGCTCCCCATCCTCCGTTTTCGACAACCACCGAAATGGAGACTTTGGGGTCGTCCTTGGGAGCAAAAGCCATAAAAAGCGAATGATTCGGGCCCTTATTCTGGACAGTTCCCGTTTTCCCGCATACTTCAATATCCGTTAAGTTGGTGGCGTAGGAGGTACCTCCCGGTCCGGCTACCGCCCATCGCATCCCGGCGACAACCGTTTCATAATCTTCCGCGTTGATACCGGTAAATCTTTTCTTTGTGTAAAGCGAATCCATGGAAGTATCTTTTATTTTCTTGACTACGTGGGGCGTGAAAAAATATCCCCGGTTAGCCACCGTAGCGGCAAAGTTGCAAATCTGAAGCGGAGTAGCTTCTATTTCTCCCTGACCAATAGCAATCGATATGACCGTTAAAGGATTCCATCGTTTTTTATAACGGATATCGAAAAATTCACCGTTGGGAATGGTTCCTCTTTTCTCGCCGGGCAAATCGACTCCCAAGGAGCGACCGTAACCCTGAGCAACCATTAAGTCCCTCCATTTATTCATGGCTTCTCCTATCGAGCTGTATTTTTTATTCTCAAGCATGGCTTTCAGTCCGTAACAAAAGTAGGAATTACAAGAATTCCCGATAGCGGGAATCAAAGTGAGCGGCGATGCGTGACTGTGGCATCCGGGATGTCCGTTACCCGGAGGAAATCCGCCGGCGCAAGGATAAAAAGTGCCGGATTGGATGATATTTTCTTCTAAAAAAGTGAGAGCCTGTACGGGTTTAAAGGTGGAACCCGGAGGATAAGAACCGTTGAGCGCGCGGTTTAAGAGCGGAGTGTAGGGGTCGCCGGCTAATATTGAATAATTATCGCTGAATTGACTTCCTACTAATATCGACGGATCGTAAGTCGGTGAAGAAACCATGCATAGTATTTCGCCGGTTTTGGGCTCGATCATGATAATACTTCCTAATTTATTTTTCATTAATTCTTCGCCGTATGCTTGCAGGTCGATGTCGATCGAAAGCGTTAAATCTTTTCCTACAACCGGATCCTGATCGTGTATGCCGTTTTCGTATTTTCCTTTGATGCGTCCGTGAGCATCTCTCAATAAAACTTCTACTCCTTTCGTTCCTCGCAGGTAGGATTCATACTGTTTTTCAATACCGTTTTTCCCGATATTATCTCCACGTATATAATAGTCGTCATTGGCAAGATTATCTTTATCGACTTCGGCGATATATCCTAAAACATGAGCGGCATTCGGATAATTATATTCGCGAACGGGACGGTTTTGAATATAAAAACCCGGAAATTTATAGAGCGATTCCTGCAAAATGCCGTATTCCTTATTTCCCAATTGGGTAAGAAACGTTTGCGGAGTATAAGACGAATAACCCGGATTGATTTTCGGATTTTTTACGTCGGCTAATTTTTGGCGGAATTTATCGATGGTAATATTCACGGCCCGACAAAAAGCAAGCGTATCCATCGGTTTTGTCTCGCGAAATATAACTAATACGTCATAAGCAGGTTGATTGTAAACCAATAATTTTCCATTCCTGTCGTACATCACCCCGCGAGGAGGATAGAGTTTTCTATTTAAAAAAGCGTTGCTATCGGCCCATTGTTTATAGTCTTTATCAATTATTTGCAGTTTAAATAATTGTAAAATATAGATCAATACTATCAAGCAAATAAAGTAGATAATGTACTTTCTCCGTTTATCCGAATCTAAAAATACTTTCTTCATTTTTTGAGTACATCAAAATTTACGCTTTCGAAGGCAAAGATAAGTAAAATAGTTAAGGTAAAGCTACCTGCAATACGTAAAAAAAGTAAAACCGGATTAAATAAAGAAAATGATTCTATCGTGAAAATCAGAAATATTTGAGTCAATGTCATTATTCCCGCATAACGTATAAAGTAAAATTTTCCGAAAGTGTTGAAAGAAGGTAAATATTCATCGAATACATCTTTTGGGGCAAATAATTTCAATAGATAATAACGTAGAAAACCGACAAGGATCATTACCGTCATGTTTAATCCTAAGGCGCCTCCGAATATATCAATAGTAAAACCTAACAATGCGGACAATACCAAAACGATATTTCGGTTCATGTTGATAGGCAGCTTGATTAAAAAATAGATATACAACAAAGGAGTAGCAAAACCAAATAAGCGGATGTTGTCAAACAATCCTATTTGTAAAAGTACCAAAAGAATAAATAATAAAACCAATCGAAGCGATATTTTCTTCATTCCGAAATAACTCCTTTCTCAATTTTAATTTGTTCTTCCCGAAGCGGATTCCGAATGATAAGCACTTCGTTTAATGTACTGAAATCCGTAAATAAACGCACCTTTAACGATTTGTATTCTTCATTTTTTTGTTTGAAAGCATCCACAACCACTCCAACGGGAACCCCTTTCGGGAAGGTAGCGGAGTAGCCGCTGGTTACAATCGTATCGCCAATCGAAAAAGAAGTATGACTCGGCAAACCGCTTAAGGAAACATAGCGGGGGTCTTTCCCATCCCAAAACAGCGAACCGAAAAAGTTTGTATTTTTTATCATACAACTGGGATGATATTCGGAGTTTAAAGCGGGATTTACCTTTGAATAATGAGGAGATACGATGACAGTAACTCCGACGATTCCATTGACCGTAATGACTGCCATGTCTTCTGTAATACCCTCATTCGTACCTTTATTTAATAAGATGAAATTGTTCGGTGCAAATATTTCATTATGAACTACCCTTGCGGGAATATAATGATAGAGGTTTTGTTCGGAACCTAATCGCAAGGTATCCGGTCGCATCCGGTCGCTCCGGTCTTCCAGTTCCTTTTTATATGCTTGTTTCTCTTCTTCTAAAACGGCAATTCGTTGCATCAATTCGGCATTGATCGTTTTCAGATTTAAATAGGATTGTATGCTGTTGGAAACCGTATAGGTCCTTCCCGTTATTTCTTGAAAAACAGACAAATATTTACTTCGTTGAAATTCGCTGTTGTGAATCAGCAAATTCAAAGAAAAAGAGAATATAATAAAAAACAGCAACCAGTGTATATGCCTCAGAATAAAATTGAATAGATTCTTCAATTAACGAATGAGAAAATTAAATTTGTTAATATTTTTCAATGCGATTCCGGTTCCTTTAGCTACTGCATGCAAAGGATCATCCGCTATGTGAAATGCAATATTGATTTTGTCGGACAGTCGTTTGTCCAAGCCTTTCAGCAAAGCTCCGCCGCCGGCCAGATAAATACCGTTTCGGACAATATCGGCGTACAATTCGGGAGGCGTGCTTTCCAAAGCGCTCAAGATAGCCATTTCAATTTTGGAAACGGATTTATCCAAGCAGTGAGCGATCTCTTGATAGGAAACCGGTACTTCCATGGGTAAAGCGGTCATTCGATTCGGGCCGTATACCACGTAATCTTCGGGAGGTTCTTCCAAATTCACGAGCGCCGACCCGACGTTGATTTTGATTAATTCCGCCGTGCGTTCGCCGACTTTCATATTGTGTTGCCGCCCCATGTATTCGATGATATCTTGAGTTAAATCATCTCCGGCTATCCGGATCGATTTGTTGGAAACGATGCCTCCTAAGGAGATGATTGCAATTTCGGTGGTTCCTCCTCCGATATCTACGACCATATTTCCATCGGGCGCTTCGACGTCGAGGCCGATTCCGATGGCAGCGGCCATGGGTTCGTAGATCATGTATACATCTCTTCCGCCGGCATGTTCGGCCGAATCGCGGACGGCCCGGATTTCAACTTCGGTGCTCCCCGACGGGATGCATACCACAATTCGTAAAGACGGCGAGAAGAAATGATTTTTGGGATTTACCATTTTGATTAATCCGCGAATCATTTGTTCCGCAGCATTAAAATCGGCGATCACTCCGTCGCGAAGCGGGCGGATGGTTTTGATTTTTGCCGGCGTTTTACCTTCCATTCTCTGGGCTTCTTTCCCGATTGCCAATATTTTATCGCTGCGATCGTCTAAAGCTACCACCGATGGCTCGTCGACCATTATTTTCCCGTTGCAAAGGATAATGGTATTCGCCGTACCTAAATCCATTGCTATTTCTTGAGTAAATGAAAATAATCCCATAATTTTTCAATTCAATGTTTAAAATGGCGAATACCGGTCATGACCATCGCCATATTATGTGTATTACAATATTCCGTCGATAAATGATCTCGGATGGATCCGCCGGGTTGGATTACGGCTGTGATTCCTGCATTCCCTGCAATTTCCACGCAATCGGGAAAAGGGAAAAAGGCGTCGGAAGCCATGACGGCTCCTTCTAAATCAAAACCGAATGATTTGGCTTTTTCAATGGCTTGTTTTAAAGCATCCACCCGTGAAGTTTGACCCGTCCCGCTTGCATAGAGTTGTTTGTTTTTCGCTAAGACAATCGCATTCGATTTGGTATGTTTCACCACTTTATTAGCAAACAATAAATCTTCGATTTCCGGGTTATCGGGTAATCTCAAACTCACTGTTTTCAAATCGCATTCGGTTTGCACGCTTTCATCTCGGTCTTGGGCTAAAACGCCGTTCAAAAGCGAGCGAAATTGAAATTTTGTCAGTAAGTTTGTTTTTTGAATCAGAATAATCCGATTTCTTTTTTGCATCAATATTTCAAGTGCTCCGCTATCGTAATCGGGAGCAATGATCACTTCGAAAAAAATTTCGTTGATAGCTTCCGCCGACTCCCGATCAATGGGAGCATTGCAAATCAAGATACCTCCGTAGGCTGAAACCGGATCGGCTGCTAAGGCTTTTTCCCACGCTTCTTTTACGGTAGAGCGTGAAGCTATTCCGCAAGCATTGTTATGTTTGAGAATGGCAAACGTTAATTCGTCGAATTCCGAAATCAAAGCGAGGGCAGAGTCTATATCGAGCAAATTATTGTAGGAAATTTCTTTTCCCTGCAATTGTTCGAAAAGCAGTTCGAAATTGCCGTAATAGAAACCTCTCTGATGGGGATTCTCTCCGTAGCGTAAAATTTTGGGATGATTTTCCGCAGTCCGGAAATAAGACCTTTCCGCTTGATCAAAGTAATTAAAAATAGCGGTATCATAAGCGGAAGAAACTGCAAAAGCTTCTTTTGCAAACCATTTTCGCTCTTCCAATGAGGAATAGACGCCGCTTTCGGATAATAAACTTTCAAACGGAGCATATTGCTCTTTGGAAGCAATCACAATGACATCGTTAAAATTCTTAGCTGCCGCCCGAATCAACGAGATTCCTCCGATATCGATTTTTTCTATAATTTCCGGGTCGTTTGCTCCGGAAGCGAGGGTTTCTTGAAAGGGATATAAATCAACGATCACCAAATCGATTTCCGGAATCTCGTACTCCGCGATTTCTTCTTTATCTTCATCCCGGTCTCTACGGTTCAAAATTCCGCCAAAAACTTTGGGATGCAATGTTTTCACGCGACCTCCCAAGATGGATGGATAACCGGTCAGGTTTTCTACCGATTGGCAAGGATAATGCAGCGATTCTATGAATTTTCGGGTACCGTCGGTCGAATAAAAATTAACGCCGCCTTCATGCAATATTTCCAAAATTCGAAGAAGTCCTTCCTTGTGGAAAACAGATATTAAAGCATTGTTAATTTTTTTCTTGGCGTTAGGCATATTATTTTTATTTTTTACGAAAACGCAAAATTAACTAATTTGTTTGAAACAAACAAGAAATTTGTAAAAAGGGTGAAATATTATTTTGCGTATATCATATCAATGGATTGCTTCGCTTTGCTCGCAATGACGTTTATAATAACCCCGTGGGCTTGCACCCTGTCCCGTGGGCTTGCACCCTGTCCCGTCCCGTGCGCTGTCGCACACGGCTATAAACACGTGAGCGCTATGCGCTCGATGTTCGTCATTGCGAGCGGAGCGAAGCAATCCATAATTCATAACTGTCCCGTGCGCTGTCGCACACGGCTATAAACACGTGAGCGCTACGCGCTCGATGTTCGTCATTGCGAGCGGAGCGAAGCAATCCATAATTCATAACTGTCCCGTGCGCTGTCGCACACGGCTATAAACACGTGAGCGCTATGCGCTCGATGTTCGTCATTGCGAGCGGAGCGAAGCAATCCATAATTCATAACTATAAACACGTGAGCGCTACGCGCTCGATGTTCGTCATTGCGAGCGGAGCGAAGCAATCTATAATTCATAACTCATAATTTATAACTCATAACTCATAACTCATAACTCCAACAATTTCGCCTGTATTCTAAAAAATACTACATTTGCACTTCAAAAAGCGCGGATGTATGGGATTTTTTTTTCGAAATAGCGGCATGATTCTTCTGTTTTTCTTGGGAACAAACCTTTCCGGATTTTCGCAGGAAATCTTATATCAAGCCGGAATCCGGTCCTTTTTCGATAATAATGAATTCAGCGGATGTCCTATAGGGACTTCACAAACGATGGCGGGCGTGCACTTTGCTCCTCAAATCGGATTGGGATGGGAGAAGAAGCACCGTATTTTTGTCGGCGTAGATGTCATGCATGAATTCGGCAGCGACCGGATGATCGGATATTCCGATCCGATTGCTTATTACGAATATGATAACCGACCTTTCCGTTTTTATATGGGCGCTTTTCCACGCAAACCGGTCTTGGATAAATATCCGCTTTTCTTTTTCCAAGACTCGATCCGTAACTATCGACCGGTTATGACCGGATTATTTTGGGAATATTACACCCAAAAAGGAGATTATATGAATGTTTGGTTGGATTGGACAAGCCGTCAAACGTTCACAAAACGGGAAACCTTTTTCATGGGTTGGTCCGGAAGAATGAATCGAAATATTTTTTATCTGCAACATTTCGGAACTATGTTTCATTTTGCCGGAGTGATGGACCCCGACAATCACAAGTCGGTCCGCGATAACGGACGTTTGTGGACTGCATTGGGAGTGGACCTTTCTTCGAAAACCGCTTTCGATCAATTGGATTTTAATGCCGGATGGGCCATCGGATTGGAACGCGACCGGGCTACCGAGGACGGATGGGATTCACCGCAAGGACTTCTATCGGAAATACGAATAGAATATCGTGGAGTAGGGGCTTTTAATACATATTACAAGGGAGGAGCGCAAGGAAAAGCTTACGATGAATACGGCAGTCAACTCTATTGGGGCGATCGACTCTATCGAGCCAACCGTTACGATCGCTTGGACGGATATGTCTATTTCATAAAAACCGATGTGGTTATGTTGAAGTTCATCTTTTCGCTTCATTTTGTCAAGCCGGGGATGTTTACCGAACAACAGTTTTACGCCACTTTCGACTTGGATTCCGGGAAAAGCAACAAGCCGGGGAAAAAATATAAATACCTTTGGGACCATTGGTTAAAACAATAAATTAATGCTATGTTAACTCAAATCCAAAAAAGGCAAGGATTGCTTCGCTCCGCTCGCAATGACGAAATCAGTTGGAAAACCGTATTTTTATTCTTACTCTTTGCCTGGATCGGCTTGAATTTTTTGCAAGCCGTTTTTACCGAAGTGATCAGCGACGAAGCGTATTATCTATTATACGGCGAACATTTGGCATGGGGATATTTCGACCATCCGCCGATGGTGGGGCTCATGATTTATCTTTCCAATCTTTTTTTCGACGGAAATCTTTCGATTCGCTTCATGACCGTTATTCTACAGGCGGGAACGCTTTGGTTTGCATGGAAATTAACAGATGAGAAAGCGCCGGACGCACGAAAAGCGATCACCTTCTTTATTCTTTGCGGATCGTTGGTTATGTTTCAGGTTTACGGATTCATCACAACGCCGGATGCTCCCTTCCTCTTTTTTACCGCCTTTTTTTTATGGAGCTATAAAAAGTTTTTGGAAAAAGAATCTCCCGTTGCCGTTTTGTTGCTTGCCGTTTCAATGGCCGGATTGATTTACAGCAAATACCATGCTGTTCTGCTTATCGGGCTTATTCTCTTGTCCAACCCGAAACTACTGTTGCGTTATCGATTTTGGTTAGCCGGCGTGATTGCCCTGATCGTGTTGGCTCCGCATATTTATTGGCAAGTATCCAAAGATTTTCCAAGCATTAAATACCATTTAAGCGATCGCAACAACGGTTTTGAATGGCCTTGTTTTTTGGGATATATTCCCAATCAAATGGCGGTCTTCAACCCTTTGACTTTGGGCGCGGTCGTTTATCTTTTGATTAAACAAAAGGCCCATACGATTTTCGAACGAGGATTATATTTCATAATCATCGGATTTATAGGCTTCTTTTGGGTGCTTTCCACCTATCGATATGTTGAACCCCATTGGACGATAGCCGCTTCTATTCCTATGATTGCCTTGCTTTATCGTCGCAGCATGCAAAGCGCCAAATGGTTGCATTTTATTAAAAAAGGGATAGCCCCAACCTTGATACTCATCTTGGCGGCCCGAGTTCTTTTGGCCTGTGGTCTGCTTCCCGAACGATTTGGATTTAGCGGAAAAGCCAAACGAAACAAAGCAATCGAAGCGGTCGCCGGAGATTTGCCCGTCGTATTCACCGGTTCTTTTCAGGGGGCATCTGACTATCATTTCTTTACGCAAAAAGTATCGCTTCTGCTGAGCGCAGCGAATACCCGCTATACACAATTCGATTTATTACAAAAAGAATTGGATTATCAGGGAAAACCGGTTTTTATTTGTGTCTCCGTCCCCGGCCATTCCCGGCAATATACAGTCGGCGATCAAATCGTTGAAGGCTATTTTGCCGAACACTTCCAATCGGTCAATCGGGTAACGATTGAATTTGAACCGGAAAACCGGATTTATCATCCCGGCGATACCCTTCGGGTCGCTTTCGAAATGAGAAATCCTACCGAAAACGACTTGAATTTTCAACATCCCGAATTTCCGGTAACCTGCCGAGTCGGTTATGGCTCTATCTCCGGGAAAAGAAAAGTGGACTTTTTCGACGGCGAGTTGAACGAACCGATTCAAGTCCTCCGGGCAAACGGGACATTAAAAAGAGAAATAGTAACGATCGTTCCCCATTTACCTTCGGGTCGTTATCCCTTCCTGCTGACTTTGACCAATCCGATTTGTTCGGCCCGAAACAGCCCGTTTGTTCCTGTGGAAATTAGGAATTAGGAATTAGGAATTAGGAATAACAAGCGCATAGCGCTCACGTGTTTATAGCCGTGGGTGGTATGCCCACGGGAACTTTTAATAATTCAATCCAAACGTCCACAAGGGTAGTACATTTTGATAACCGTATTCAATTTCGTCTTTGACAATGTAAGCATTTTTCAAGTCTTTTATTTGTTCTTGATTTTTACTTTTTCCGCCAATCTCAAAAGTGATATTATTGATATTGAAATCGCCTTTTTCGGAACGATAAACATCATTTTTTACACGCATTTGGTTGAAAAAGAAAGTTTCAC
>JGI20166J26741_12282250_pt1 | contig 17733 bp, 19 predicted proteins | sample TergutCu122P5_FD_26741 | JGI IMG/M metagenome (IMG submission 26741)
CACGGGCGGACCGTTTAAGTTATATTATCCGCAGTACAACGTTTTGCAGGGCAAGGGCGACAGGGTTGTCATCGGCGTGAACGGAGTTATTACTGCGGCGGTGGATAGAAAATATTTGAAATTGGCGTGAAATTATACAGCATTAATCAAGGGCTTTGCTTCATGGGGCAAGGCTCTTTTTTTTATGCAAAAAAATTATATAAACTTTTTTCATTTTTACAAAAACTTAATATTTTATTTACATAAAATACACCAATCATAGGGCGACCTATACTATAATGTATATATAAAATAAATCAAACAAATTAAAAATACGGGGGAAAAATAAAATGGCAAAATACGATGTAACATACAAATGCGGACATACAGGAACAGTTGAATTATTCGGAAAACAGACGGACAGGGACAGCAAATTAGAATGGTATAAAAATACGGCGGTTTGCCCTGATTGTTATAACGCTGAAAAATATGCGGATTATGAAATAATCGAAATGCACTATTCCGAATATAAAAACAATTATGCCGATAACAAAACTGTTTCAAATTCATATGACAAAAAACGAAAACAATTCAGGTATATGTAAAAAAATCCGTTCCGGCAATCGAAGAAAAAATTGAAACGGTTGAAGAAATTAATGACGAATCAGATAAATCATGGGAAATATTTTTTACAGGCGCAACAATATATAGAACGGATATACAAATAAAAAAATCAGTAAATGAAAATACAGTCGAATATTTAAAATCCGAAAAAATAACGAATGTAAAAACAATGACATCGTCTCAAATATTTAAAATGGCGCACAAAATAACTAAATCAATCAGAACAATATCGTCTGAAATTGATTATCGTGCACAGTTCGGCGCAATCGTAAAACAATTATATGTGTCAATAAAAACATCAAAAACAGCAGCGTAACAAAAAATCGGCAGCCCCCAGCCATATAAATCGGGGGAGAAAAGAGGATATAATGACAAAAAAAGAAATTATCAAAAACGTAAAAGAAAACGGCGGCGGAAACATTTATTTCTGTTCAAACTGCGGAAAATATTATTTTAAAGACATAAACGACGAATTTACAAGAATACCGTTGTCGGTAGCAATGTCGATTGATACAGATATGTTGACGAACAGATATATAAATCGTTTTGTATCAAATTGCGGGTCATGCGTTCAAACTCCAATACAGCGTTACCATGAAAAAACCCCAAAAATTGAGTTTCGTTTGAAAATCAAGGAATACGAAGCCGCAATCAAAAAGTACGGCGACAAAAAAACTATAACCGCGAGAGTAAAAGAATTATTTTTAGATGATTTGGGAAAATCCGATGAAAACAAAAAATAATTTTGAAAAAAACTTTACTTCGCTGGAAAATCCGGTGATATATATAGTGTAAGACAAAAAACAGCCGAAGCGGGGGCGGCAAAATCCCCCGCAGAAACAAAATAAAGCGCGTGGTTTGAAACCATGCGGAAAGAGTGAAAATATGATACCATTACACGCCCCAACCGCAGACGAATATAACACATTCCACCTATTAGACGAAACAGTTCGTGACTACAAAAATATATCATCTCTTTCGGAGATGATAAAAGACATTGATAAAATCATACATCCCGTAGTGGGGAAAATATTTTCTAACAATATAAGTGATGTGAATTTGCTTTTTGTCTTTATATTCGAAAAGTATTCCACAGGATTTGGCAATTATTATAGAGATTATCGCAAATTCAAAATTATAAATATAGATATTTTGCCACGCGATATTTGGGAAAATATTTGTACAGAACTAAAAAAAGAAAGATATTCATGCGATTTAAATAATAATGTTTTTTATATGTATTATCAAGGTTGACAAACCACGCCCCGCATGGTATAATATCCACAAAAACACGAAAGGATATTGTCGCGTCCTCATAGCGGGGCGCGTGGTTCGAAAATGTGGATATAGTAAAAGAATATCAAAAGACCCAAAGTCTGCGCGAAACGGCGCAGATTTCGGGCGTGTCAGAGCAAAAAGTCAGGAAAACGTTATTGTCTGCAGGGATAATCCCTAACAATCCCCGGACGAAAAGAATCATGGAGCTACATAACGGCGGGATTTCCGCGACTGACATTGCGAAAATCCTGAAAATAACAGAAAAAGCGGTTATCGCTCATCTGCCATACACAAAAGGCAGATATAACGGCGACAACCCGACGAAAAACGCCGATAAAATCAGGAAATGGCGGCGAAAAAAAGAGGATTTAGAAAAATGAAAAAGATAATACCAAGCGGAACAAAATTCGGGCGGCTTACAGTTTTCGGCGTTGCGGGTTTGGTCACGGGTCGCGGATATACATATCGGTGCAAATGCGGGTGTCCGAAAGGCGCGGAAATCGTAGTCAGAGGCGACCAGTTACGCGACGGCACTGTGCAATCCTGCGGGTGTCTGCACGACGAGTTATTGCGGGAGAACGTGAAAAAGGCATACGCGAAGAATTTTGTTGAGGGCACGCATATTCCTAAAATATCAGCGACGAAGCCACAGACAAACAATACATCGGGCGTTCGTGGCGTATCATGGCACAAAGGACGAGGAAAGTGGTGCGCGAGGATTATGTTTCAGGGGAAGTCAATCAGTCTCGGCTATTTCGACAGTCTGGACGAGGCGAAAAAAGCGAGAGAAGAAGCGGAGACAGAATTTTTTAAGCCGGTGATTGAGCGGGTAGAAAAGGACGAGTGAATAAAACGTAATATGTTTATCAGACCGCTTTCGGAGTATAGCTTCGGGGGCGGTCTTTTTATGGTTGCTTTAACCTTAATTTTAACCCCAAAAATATTGTTTAACCCCAAATTTAACCCGAAAAAGACAATAAACTTTGATATAATATGATAGATAATGGAAACCAAAAATATCCGAAGCCTCGACAGTTTCGGATATTTCACGGTATATTTTTGGTGGACGATAAGGAACTCGAATCCCTGACCTTCTGCACGTCAAGCAGATGCTCTACCAACTGAGCTAATCGTCCCCGTACTTATTTATTATATCAAAACTCTTTTGCTTTGTCAAGATTTTTTTCTTTACGGCGAAAAAATTTTTGTGAATTTTTTTACAAAAATTAGATAGCTTTTTTTTTTGATATGTGCTATACTTATTATCTGATAATTTTTGATAATATTTTCGTTTGTAAATTTTTGCGGGGATAATAATAAAAAATGAATGGCGGCAATAAAAAACAGTTTATTTTAAATATAATAACAAAAATAAAAGAAAAGCTGAAAATCAATATTATATTTATTCTTCTCTTTTCGGCTTATATAATAGTAAATACAATAAATATCGCAGTATTCGCGACAAATATATACGATGTTGAAAATAACGCGAAAATAAGTTTATTATATCTTGCCGGCATGGTTGCAGCCGTATTTTTGGTTATTTTAATTGTATATTTAGTCCTGTGGAGAATTAATAATTTTCACAGATATATTTTGTTTTTTTCGTCGGTTACTTTTGCGGTGGGGCTGGTCGCAAACAAAAATCTTAATATGGCGTATAATATCACTGTTCTTGCCGTATTATTTTATATCATAAATTATTGTTTTCAGAAAAATGACGAAACTCCGTCGGATAACGACGGAATAAATCTTGATACGGCAGAAGGCATAATAAGTTTTAAGACTTTGCTTGTTTTAATTGCAATACTGGCTCTTGCACACGCGGCTGTAATAAGCGAAGCATGTATATTAAGATATAAATCTTTCTGGTCGTCAACGTTTGATTTCGGTATATTTGCTCAGATGTTTGAAAATATGGCGAAAACCGGACTTCCGATAACAACCGTTGAGAGAAATATCGAGCTTAGCCATTTCGCGGTGCATTTTTCGCCGTTCTATTATTTAATCCTGCCGATTTATATGATTTTCAGAAGTCAGGAAAGTCTTTTTGTCATTCAGATTTTGGCGGTTTCAACAGGGGTTTTCCCTCTTGCATTAATTGCGAAAAAGTTTAAAATATCTAATATCAATACGCTGCTTATCGTTTTGACGTATCTTTTTTATCCGGCATTGAACGGAGGACTTTTCTTCGATTTCCACGAAAATAAGTTCCTGACAGTTCTAATATTATGGCTCATGTATTTTATAATCTCTGAAATCCCCAATATCAGAAAAAAATATTTATTTATATATATTTTTGCCGCTCTTGTTTTAATGATTAAAGAAGACTCGTTTTTATATATATTCTGTATCGGTCTTTATATTATGACCTTGAAAAAAGATAAAGAGCTCGATAAAAATAACGTCATATTCGGCGCGGCGCTCTCTGTGCTGTCAATAATATATTTTATGTTCGCGACATATTATATAAATACTTACGGTCTTGGAGTCATGACTTACAGGTTCGACTTGTTTTTAAGAGCCGGTGAGAACAGTTTTACCGATATGATTTTAAACGTTCTGAAAAGCCCCGCAATTCTTTTATCAAGTCTTATATCCGTTCCCGACAAGCTCGAATTTTTGTTTTATGTATTTATCCCATTGTGTTTTCTTCCGTTTGTCAGCAAAAGGCTTAATTTTGTCCTGCTGATAATACCGATGATTATAATGAACCTCGCAACGGATTACGTTTATCAGTACGACATAAATTTCCAATATACATACGGCGTAGCACCTCTGTTATTTTTCCTCGCCGTTCAAAATCTTTCAAAAATCAATCCGAAGCATATAACAAAAATATGCGTTACTATGGCATGTTTTTCTTTGGTTTTATTTATGTCCAAAGACTTCAACAGGCTTCATTCGTATAATTATATATATTTTAATTACAAAGACGATTTTACGGAATCCGAAAAAATGCTGAAACAAATACCTCCCGACGCTTCTATCTCCGCAACCACATGGATAGTTCCCCATTTGGTAAAACACGATAAATTATATATGGTTGATATAGAGGATACGACCAATTATTTTGATTACGACACCGAATATCTTGTAAACGATTTGCGCTATGTTGACTTTGAAAAATATAACGCGTTATTAAAACAGATAGAGCAGCACGGATACAAAAAAGTCGATTCGGGAATATTTGTCGAAATTTTCAAAAAAGCCGATTACAATAAAAGCGGAGGATAACAACGGGCAATGCAAAAGATAAAAAAGATTATTGATACTATAGATAAAAAAATAGACCTGAGAAAATTTATAAAATTCGGGCTCACCGGTGTTTTAAACACAGCCATAGACTGGGGAGTATTTACGTTCTGCAATGAAATTTTACATTTGCCCCCTGTATTCTCACAGCCTATAAGTTATACCGTTGCTACCGTAAACAGTTTTTTTATAAACAAAAACTGGACTTTTGAAAAACGCAAAAATTATAACAAAGCCGAAATATTCAAATTTATTACGGTAAATTTAATTTCGCTGATTATATCTACTCTTGGGGTATATTTACTGCACAATATAGCGGGAATAAACGAGTATATATCTAAAATCGGGGTGGCCGTCGTGACGATTACAATAAATTATTTCGGCAATAAACTGTTTGTGTTTAAATGATTTTTGAAAGCGGTGCAAATAAAAAATGTTTAATCAAAAAAATATAATATCCCTAATCGGCATGACCGGCGTTGGAAAAACGACGGTCGGACGAGTTCTCGCCGATAAATTAAACTGTGAATTTTCAGACCTCGATTTTATCATCACGGAAAAAACAAAAAAATCCCCGTCCGAAATCTTTTCGCTTTACGGAGAGGAAACTTTCAGAAAAATCGAAACTGAAGAACTTCAGAATATATTTGAAATTTATAAAGATTATAACAAAAGTCTGATACTCTCGTGCGGCGGCGGGATTATTCTAAAAGAACAAAACAGGGAAATCCTCAGGAAAAATTCTTTTGTCGTATGGCTTCTGCGTCCTGTCAGCGAAATAGTAAAAAATAAAGAAATATTGGAACGTCCGCCAATAAACAACGATATTAAAAATTATATCAGGATTTTTAAACAGCGCGAAAAATTATACGCCGAAACTTGCGATTTGAAAACAGACTCCGCCGATATTTCAAAGGCTGTTGAAAATATATTGATAAACGCGAAAATCTCCCTCTCTTGAACCCTAATCCGGCATTATTCAAGGGCGGAGACAAACTCCGCCCTTGCAACATATAATTTACGTCTGTTAAAATTTATACGATATTATTTTTTCTTTCTTGTCAGAAGAATGGCAACTATTATTATAATGATAAGAACAACTGCGCCGATAGCAATCCATAATATCATAGGGATTGAAACGCTTGAACTGCCGCCAACCGCTGCCGCCGCTGTAGTATTATCCGTATTGTCAGCCGCCAAAATAGTAGTGGGCGCTTCGGTCGCAGCTTCGGTTGGAACTTCTATATTGCCGGTCTTGGTGATTTCAAGAGCCTGAAAATTAACTGCGCCTGTGGGGAATAAGACTTTTATAACATGCGAACCCGCCGTCATTTCAACATTTTCGGCGGCAGTAGCTTTGCTGTAATTCTGCCAGCCTGCTTTGACGGAAGCGGCGGAGCCTATCGGATTGTCGCCGCCGTCAAGATAAATATCGACCGAGCCCGGAGTTGTGCTATCCGATGCAACCCATGCGTCAAACTTGTAAACGCCGTCTTTTTTAACGTCAACGGTATATTGCACCCATTCGCCCGCGTTTGTATATCCGATATTGCCGATTGTAGTTCCGTCGATTGGATTTCCGTCTATATCGACTCTGCCGACATAATCCGCACCGCAGTATTCGGTCTGCACTTTTTCGTCCGGTCTGCATATATAAGAACCTTCTTCTTTGGCGTCAAAATATTTGCCTGAATCAAAATCGGGGGCTTCAATAATTGACGTGCCGTAGCTCTCAATTATATTTGGTCTGGTTATGTAGGGACGTTCTGCGGGAACTTCGACTGATTCGTTCACGCACAGAATAAACATTGATAATTGGATTAAGGTGTCTGTTTGGTCGGACGCAACGTCGTCGGCGTTTAGCTTATAATATTGATACGCGTCTTTGTTGTCGGGCAAATCTACGAAATAACTGGTATTGTTTTCATTTAAAACGTCGTTTTCCGAGCCGGTGTAAATTACCGTCCAGTTTTGATAGTCGTTTGAACCGGATAACGTCCAGCCGTCGCCCATACGTCTGGGAGACGATTTATTGTCGTTTGCCGTGCGGAGAATAATGCGCTCGACGGTATATGCTTTTTCATACTTCCATTCGGCATAGTACGGCAGCTGATTGGAACAGTATTTTGTGCCGGGTTTATCGTAAGCCAATAAATTCTCCGAGCCTTCGTTGGCAAAACCTTCGCCTCCGGTCAAATACAGCGGGTACATCAGGATTTTTTTGCCGCCTGCGGCTTCATTGAAATCTTTGAACCCGTCCGACGCTGCGCTTGCGGGAATCGCCGTAAAAATTGAGGATATAAAAAGAACCGCCAAAACTATTGCTGTAATCTTATGCTTTTTCATAAAGAACTCCTTTCAAACTTTAACTTTAAAAATTATTATTTATGTATTACGCTATATTTATATTACAATATTTATCGTTTTTTGTCAATAATTTTAAAAAACAAAAAAATATAGATAAATTGTAAAAATAAATAAAAAACTGTTGCATTAATATATTAATATATGATATACTATTCAGGTACGGCTAAAATTTAGAGTTTTATATTTGGATTTTTAAATATATCGGCTTTAAAATTAAAAAGTTACAGTCCGCTGCATTACAGTTAATGAATGGTATGAATGTAATTTCTGCCTGTCAAAATAAATAAATTAATTTTTAAATTTTGAAAGGAGGGCTTTTAATATGGCATACGACCTTTTAAAAGCAGTAACGAACGAGCAGTTGAAAACTGACCCGCCGAAATTCGAGATAGGCGACACGGTGAGGGTTCACAACAAAATCAAAGAGGGAGCAAGAGAAAGAATACAGATGTTCGAGGGGACCGTCATAGCCAAAAGAGGCGGCGGTATCAACGAAACTTTCGTGGTAAGACGCGTTTCATACGGCGTCGGAACAGAAAAAACTTTCCCGCTTCATTCTCCCAACGTCGATAAAGTCGATGTCGTAAGACGCGGTAAAGTCCGCAGGGCAAAACTCTATTATCTGCGCGAAAGAGTCGGCAAGAGCGCAAAAGTCAAAGAACAGATATAATATTTTAATAATTTTTGCAGGGCGCGCCGCTATAAACGAACCCCGTTCGTTCCAAGGCGCGCCGTAAATTTGCACTCGGTAAAAATCATATTAATATTATACCGGAATATAATTTAATATAAAACAAACGAAAGGGGAAAAATTTTTATGAATTACGGCAATTCGCAGTCTCAACCGCAATCCCAAAACACAATGCCCTCGCAGGGTTTTGAACTTTTGAGAAAATACAGTATGTCGCCGTTATTTTTATCGGCAGCCGTTGTTTATTCGCTTATGATTTTGATTCAGCTGATAAATATTTTTATACCGCGCTGGAATTATATTGAGAGTTATCTCAATTTTATTTTCAATAATGCCGGTATAAATGAAGTCGGCGGACTTTCAGATTATTTCAATAATTTCAGCAGTTTTATGGATTCCGCGAAAATATTTTACGGCGCGGCTGTTGCAATGGGCGTTATTGCTTTAATAGGTCCGGCTCTGATAGGAGTGGGCTTGTGGATGCAATACTCAGCCGCAAAAGATACCTCGACGGCTCAAATTAAAACAACGGGATTTTCAATAATAAAAGTTATAACCATTATAAATTTCGTAATAACCGCCGCGGTTATGGCGTTTATCGCGATTATTTTTCTGATTATGGGGATAGCGGGGGCTGTCGCGGCTGCAAGTCGGGAAACCGCAGCGGCGGTTGCTCTGATAATAGTTTTTGGCATATTCTTTTTGATTTTTGCAGGCGTTACGGCATTTATGGTTGTGTATTACTTGAAGATTATATCTACTATAAAATCGCTTACAGTAACAGCGTCAACAGGAAAAATTGACGATAAACAAATACCCGTGTTTGTTCCGATAGTCAATATTATATTTGCCGCAAGCCAGCTGTTCAGCATTTTGTACATGATAATTATTTTGCCTATATACAGCCTTATGTTAAACAATATATCGAGAGCGTATAGCGCAGATACTGATATTAGTTATTTTTATCAGAATTTCAGCAATATTCTGCCGGCAAAAGATATTATCCTTAGTTCGATTACATCATTGCTTAGCGGCGCGTTTTTGGCGCTTATTTCTATTTTACTTTTGTCATACAGAAAAAAGATTACTTCTATGCTCTACTATAACAACAATAACAATAATCCGCCCCTTAACGTCAGTCAAAATTATAATCAAATTCAGGCTCAAACGCAAAATCCTGTAAATATTCAGAGCTTTGTTCCGCCGGACAGCGAACAAAACAAACAAGAGGAGGAGCGCAGACAAGAGCCTTTTGTTCCGCCCTCATAAATCAAAAAACCTATGTAAAATTCCACCCATAGTTCGCATTAATATCCAATCTTACCCAAGCTGTCGTCGTTTGTAATCCAGTCTGACACATTTACGGAGTGATATTCGGTCTTTGTATCTCTATAAATTACGCGCAGTATTCCGGCGTTTATTATAAACCTCTTGCACATCTGGCAGCTGTCGATGGGCGCAATCAATTCGCCGTTTACAGGAGATACGCAAACTTCATACATGATTGAATCAAGCATCTGCTCTCTTGAAGCGGCTATTATGGCGTTTGCCTCCGCATGAAGAGCGCGGCAAAGCTCGTATCTTTCGCCTCTCGGGATATTCATTTGCTCTCTTATGCAAAATCCCAAATCGCAGCAGTTCACCCTGCCTCTTGGCGCGCCATTGTAGCCGGTTGCTATTATAACGTCGTTTTTGACGATTATAGCCCCGTATTTTTTCCTCAGACATGTGCTTCTTGAAGCTACTGTTTCGGCTATATCAAGATAATAATTTATACTGCTTATTCTTTCCATAATATGATTATAACTTCCTTTTTATAATTTTTTATATTAAATAATTATACATAATAAATGTGAACTTTTAATAAATTATCTTTTTATTTTATATTTATTGTGGTATAATGTTATAATTATAGTATAAAATTTTATGTTATAAAAAGAGGGGGATTATTTATGCCTGACAATATAAATCAAAATACGACGATTAAAGTTGCGGAAGGATTAAAAAAACACAATCTTGACATATCAAACCTTGTGGATATAGAAAAAGATTTAAATGACAGCGCATTTCTTGAAGTTTTGGAAAACGCGGACTTTGAAACTCTCGACAAAAATATTCTTGAAAAATTCATGCCGTTTTTAGACGACGTTTCAAAAAAGAACCTGTTCGCCCAAATCATAGACGGCGAAATCGATTATCATTTTCTTGAAATATTTTTGCCTCATGTTGACCCGTATTACGTTTCGGAACAGATAGAAGCCGCAGTTATGACGGGGACAATAGAATGGGACGCTTTAGAGATTTTAGAGGACGCATGTAAAAAATACAAAGAGAAACAGGAACAGGAAAAAATTGACGCGGGTTGGGTGAAACCCCAATAAAAAAGCAAGGATTCTCTGCTTTTTATGTATGCAAATAATCTCTGCTTGCCTGTCGTTCTTTCAGGTGATATAATTAAAGCAGCAAACAATAAATTAAATTTAATTATAAAACCAAGAACGGAGGAACATAACTATGTTTGATATTCGCAAATTCGGAGCGTATATTTCAAGACTGCGCAAAGAAGCCGATATGACGCAGTCAATGCTTGCCGATAAATTATGCCTGACGCGTCAGACTGTTTCAAGCTATGAAAACGGCGACAGTTTCCCCGACATTTCAATACTCGTCCTGATTTCAAAAGAATTCGGCGTTACCGTCGATGATTTAATAAAGGCGGGCGAGCCTACTACAACCGAAGAAATTTTACTCAAGGCGGACGTTAAGAAATCAGAAATTCCGTCGGAAATCTTCAAGAACCCGAGTATATCCCAAGAAGTCCTGAATATCGCGCCGCTTCTCAAACCAAGCATACTCGAAAAAGTCGCGAAAGGATTTAAAAAGCACGACCTTGATATATCAAGTCTTGTTACCCTCGCCGAATACCTGAAAGACGACACTTTTATAGAGGTTTTGGAAAACGCCGATTTTAATATTCTCGACAAAAATATTCTTGAAAAATTCATGCCGTTTCTGGACGATATTTCAAAAGAGAATTTGTTCGAGAAAATCATAGACGGCGAACTTGATTATCACTTTCTTGAAATATATCTGCCTTACGTCAATGTTTATTATGTTGAAACTCCGATAGAAGCGGCGGTAATAGCGGGAACGATAGACTGGGACGCTTTGAAGATTATGAGAAATGCGCGGTATGTTCAATGGGAGAAAGAGCAGGCGGAAAGAATATCCGCAGGCTGGGTAGAGTGAGACGGGAGATGATATTATGATGGTAAGAACAGGACCGAGCGGAGCATTGAGTCCATATTATTGGAAAGGCGGATATTTTCACGCTATACATTACGGCAGTTATTTTGACGATATGTCGTCTTTGCGGGACATGATGTCAAAAGAAGAAGATTTTATCATGCGTTCGCCGGAAATGCGCAGAATCATAATGGATATTTATGAGGATAATTTAACCGAACCTATGATTAAAGAATTTGTCTCGCATATTGAACGGATAGCTCCAAGAATAGTGAAATTGGCTGTCGCCGGCGAAAAGAAATATTTGAGAGCAATCAAAAAACTGTTGTCGAAAAGCAATGTAATAAATGATGGACGGCTTTGGTTCGGCGAAGATATGGACACAGGCAAAACATGGCTGGTAAGCGAGCATTATTGAAATTAAATAAAATTAAAATTTTTATGCCGGTTATATAAAAATTCTCAAAATATTAAATTTGTTTATCGAAAATACGTGAAAAATTAAAAATCTTGTAAGCAAATTGATATGTTTTATGCAAAATACATAAATAATTGCCTAAAAGTTTGGAACATTCGACACTTTTATTTTTCATAAATTTTTGATATAGTATATATAGATAAATATTTATAAATTTATCGTCGTATTTTTTAGGAGGAATTAATAATGGCAAGCGTATCTTTAAGACATATGTATAAAAAATACCCCGGCGGAGTAACTGCGGTATCTGATTTTTGCCTTGAAATAAAAGACAAGGAATTTCTGATTCTCGTCGGACCTTCGGGCTGCGGAAAAACAACGACTTTAAGAATGATTGCGGGACTTGAAGAAATCACCGAGGGCGAATTGTTTATAGGCGACAAACTCGTAAACGACGTAGCTCCCAAAGACAGAGACATAGCAATGGTTTTCCAGAACTACGCTCTTTATCCGCATATGACCGTTTATGAAAACATGGCGTTCGGATTAAAACTCAGAAAAGTTACAAAAGAAGAAATCAAAAGAAGAGTTGAAGAAGCCGCGAGAATACTCGACATCGCGCACCTGCTCGACAGACGCCCCAAAGCTCTCTCGGGCGGTCAGAAACAGCGTGTTGCTCTGGGAAGAGCTATAGTACGCGAACCTAAAGTGTTCCTGCTCGACGAACCTCTCTCGAACCTTGACGCTAAACTGCGTGCGGCAATGAGAACCGAGCTCACAAAACTGCACCAGAGACTGGGCACTACGTTTATATACGTCACCCACGACCAGGTAGAGGCAATGACTATGGCTACCCGTATCGTCGTTATGAAAGACTCGTTTATTCAGCAGATAGACAGCCCGCAGGCTCTTTACGATTATCCTGTTAATCTGTTTGTCGCAGGATTCATGGGAACTCCTCAAATGAACTTTATGAACGGCATAATCGAGAAAAAAGGCAGCGATTTGTATTTTAAATTCGGCAGTAATTCTCTCAAGTTGCCCCCGGAAAAATCAAACGACGGGGCTCTGCAGGATTATGTCGGAAAAGAAGTTATCGCAGGCATACGTCCCGAAGCAATTCACGACGAACCTATGTGGCTGAGCCAGATTTCCGAATGGGTAATCGACGCAAGAGTTGAAGTTACGGAGCTTATGGGTAACGAAATATTCTTATACTTAGTCGCAGAGGAACAGCCTCTGACCGCGCGCGTATCGCCGCGTACAACCGCAAAAGCCGAAGATACAATAAAAATTGCTATGGACATTTCAAGAATGCACATCTTTGACAAAGATACTGAAAAATGTATAGCGCATTAAAAATATAAATTAAACATAAAGCCGCCGCAGGATTTTAAACCTGCGGCGGTATGTTTTTTTATATTTTGCTCCGAATATTTGATAAATCCGTAAAAATCTTGACAAATACTGCGAATAATAGTATAATGGATTCAGACAGTTGAAAATAAAGCGGAAAAAACAGGAGATAAAGACGGTATGACGATAATCACAAGCATAAAACCTATCGACTTCAACAATAAAGCGGCTATTGAAAAAGAAATAAATAACTTCGCCGAAGAATACGCTTACGCCGAAGTCGAACACGCGCTTGTAATATCTCCGAATGGGAACGCATACAGCTTGAGAGGTATAAAATATAACGTAAATTCTGAAATAATTGGCAAAGAAGCGTTATTGAGCAGTATAATCATACATAATCACCCTGTTCCGAAAGACAAAAATATGGGCGATTCGTTCAGCAAACAAGATTTGGGTTTTGCGGCGGAATATAAACTCGGCAGGCAATATCTTGTATCGGGCGAACGCAGAGACATATTTAAATATATAGGGAATTTAACCCGCGAACAGATTGAAATAAAATATGATGAAGCTCTTAACATAGCGCGACGCATCGCATTGGAAACCAATATAAGTATTTATGCGGAAGAACAACAAATAATGGAAATATTAAACGAAATATTGGAGGGATTTGAATTTTATGAAAGATTTTAAAATTGAATTAAATAAAATATTAGAATGGGAATTATCTGAAAGACATAAACTTGAAGAAGACGCTGTAAGGAAATACGGAGGAGGTCATGATGGAGTACCTCCTGAAAAGTATAAAAAACTTAGAGACATTACTTTTAAAAAAGCGGCGGCGTTAAAGAAAAAATACGGCATAACGACGCAAAATAATGCCGCGTATGAAAATGACTCATCTCGCGAAACTCCTCGCTATGCAAGCGGGAAATAACCCGTCGTGCCGATAAAATAAAAATGACAAACGCCGCAGAATAAATTTGCGGCGTTTTTATATTTTTTGACGATTTAATTTTTATGATACAGCTTCTTGTTGTTATATACAGGCTCGCATGTTATGTTAATGCCGAGTTTTTTTAATATATTAATATCTATTTGCGACAGTATAACCGTTGAATGCGCTTCGCTGTTTTTTAATTTAGGCAGCTGCTCAAGCACTAATTCAGCCGTCGGATTTGTCGCTGTGCATAACGACAGAGCAATCAAAACTTCGTCGGTATGCAGTCTGGGATTGCTGTTGCCGAGAAAATCTATTTTGAGCTTTTGTATAGGCTCAATCATAATAGGCGAAATAAGTTTTACGTCGTCGTGTATGCCGGCAAGAAATTTTAACGTATTTAATAAAGCCGCCGCCGCCGCGCCCAATAACGGCGAAGTTCTTCCCGTTATAACAGAGCCGTCCGGCAGTTCTATCGCCATTGCGGGAGAATCGCTCGCCTCGGCTTTTACAAGCGCGTGGGAAACCGGCAGTCTGTCATGCTCCGATATGCCCGCGGTTTTCATCAGCATTTCGAGCTTTTGAATCTCGGGTCTTACTCCGCCGTTTATTCTGTCGTCGCATAACGCGTTATAATAACGCCGTATAATCTCCTGTTTTGCGGCTTGCTGGCAGACTTCGTCGTCGCTTATACAGTCGTAAATTACGTTCACGCCCATATCCGTTGGCGATTTATACGGCGAATCTCCCCATATCTCGTCAAATATTGCGCTTAATATAGTAAATCCCTCTACGTCTCTGTTATAACTGATAGCCGTTATATTATACGCTTCCATATGAAAGGGGTCTATCAGATTTATATCGCCCACGTTTGTAGTGGCGGCTTCATAAGCTAAATTTACAGGGTGGCGCAGAGGCAGATTCCAAACGGGAAACGTCTCAAATTTAGCGTATCCGGCTTTAACGCCGCGTTTATATTCATGATAAAGCTGCGACAGGCATGTCGCCATTTTACCGCTTGACGCGCCGGGAGAAGCTACTATTACCAAAGGACGCTCTGTTTTAATATAGTCGTTCTTTCCGTAGCCGTCGTCGCTGACAATCAGCGGAATATTAGTCGGGTAATCCGCAATTAAATACTGCAGATAAACGGTAATTTCAAGCTGTTCCAAACGCCTCTTGAAATTGCTTGCGGACTGCTGACCGGAAAAAAGCGTGATTACCACGCTCCCGACGTAAAGACCTTCTTTTCTGAAAGCGTCGATTAGCCGGAGAATATCCTCGTCGTATGTGATGCCGTGGTCTCCGTGTGTTTTATTTTTTTCAATATCGGACGCATTAATTGCCAATACTATTTCAGCCTTGTCCGCCAATCTCTTGAGCATCTGCACTTTGCTGTTCGGGGCAAAGCCGGGAAGTACGCGGGAAGCGTGAAAATCGTCAAAAAGTTTTCCGCCGAACTCCAGATATAATTTATTCCCGAATTGTTCAATTCGCTCGTTTATTCGCTCAGACTGCATTTTGAGATATTTTTCATTGTCAAAACCGATACGGTACATGGCGAAATCCTCCGTTTTATTTTTCCGTTCTTTTTATTTTTTCACTGGTAATACATTAATCCCCTGTTTGGTCAGATATTCTTTCACTTGTTTTACGGTAAACATTCCAAAATGGAAAACCGATGCCGCCAGAGCCGCGCTTGCGTTTGTTTTTTTGAATAATTCCGCAAAATCTTCAAGTTTGCCGCAGCCGCCCGATGCCGTAACGGGTATTTTTACGGCGTTGCATATAAGATTAATTAATTCTATATCATAACCGTTCCTGACTCCGTCGGTATCCATCGCAGTCGGCAAAACTTCCCCCGCTCCAAGTTTTTCAGCTTCTTTTACCCAGCCGATTAATTCAATGCCCGTATCTTCTCCGCCTATGCCGCCGTTTATATAAACAGTATATACGCCGCTTTTATTTTTTTTGGTATCTACAACCAATATAATCTTTTCGCTGCCGAATTTGAACGCAGCTTCTTTTATTATGTTTTTATCTTTTACTGCGGCTGTGCTCACAGCTACTTTTGACGCTCCCGCATTTAACGCGTCTTTTATATCATCAAGATTTCTGATTCCCCCGCTGACTGTCAACGGTATATTTATTACTTCTTTTATCCGGCTGATTATATCAAGTTTTGTCTGTCTTCCCTCGATAGAAGCCATTATATCAAGCATAGCCAATTCGTCCGCGCCATCCGCGCAGTATTTTTTTGCGAACGCCACAGGGTCGTCTCCTACTTCTTTTGTCCCTAAAAATTTTACGCTTTTTACTACTTTGCCGTCTTTAATATCAATGCCCGGTATTATCTTTTTTATAGTTGTTCCCATATCTAATTCGCCCCTCCATACCTTCATAAATGTAGGGGCGAACTCCATTCGCCCGCGAAACAGAACCAACACAAAATCAAATTCGCGGGCGAACGGAGTTCGCCCCTACGGTCAAAATATTTCTATTTCTATGTTAAATTATGTTTATACCCAGCCGCGCTGTTTTACGGCTTCGGCTACGCGGTTGATTGCGATAACGTAAGCCGCGTCGCGCATATATAAATTCTTCTCTTTTGATACCTCATACACCGCTCTGAACGCTTCCACCATAGCGCGCTCCAGCTTGGTTAAAACTTCTTCTTTATCCCAATAATAATTCATATTGCCCTGCACCTGCTCGAAATAACTGCACGTTACGCCGGCGGCGTTGCACAAAAAGTCGGGTATCAGGAATATGCCTTTATTTTTTATGAGCTCGTCGCAGTCGGGAGTTGTCGGACCGTTCGCGCCCTCGCATATAAATTTTACGCTGTCTTTTATTTTCGGGAAAGTCGCGGATGTGATTTGATTTTCAAGAGCGGCGGGAATAAGTACGTCAACCTCCTGTTCAAGCCATGCGTCGCCGTCCAATACCTCGCAGCCCATAGCAATAGCTTTTTCTTTGTCAATGCTGCCGAAAGAATCTTTTATTCCCACGAGTTTCGGTATGTCGAGTCCGTTTTTATTTTTAAATGTATATGCTTTTTTGTCGGTGTTGTTCCAGCATGATACGGCTGTAACTTTTCCGCCGAGTTCAGAATATTTTCTTGCGGCGTATTCCGCGACGTTTCCGAAGCCCTGAACGGACGCGGTAGTTTTTGCTATATCCATGTTTTTGACTTTCATCGCTTCAACAAGCGTATAGATAACTCCGTAACCCGTGGCTTCGGTTCTTCCGAGAGAGCCGCCCATGCCTACCGGTTTTCCGGTAATCATACCGGGATAACGCGCTCCTGCTATTGCTTCGTATTCATCAAGTATCCAAAGCATGTGCTGACCGTTTGTCATCATGTCGGGAGCGGGAACATCGGAATTGGGTCCTACCTGACTGTAAAGCTGGCGGGCGTATCCGCGGCAAAGCCTTTCCTGTTCGCCTTTGGACATAGTGCGCGGGTCGCATATAACTCCGCCCTTGCCGCCGCCGAGAGGTATATTTACAACGGCGCATTTCCATGTCATCCACATAGACAAAGCCTTTACGACATCTAATGTTTCATCGGGC
>JGI20166J26741_12285583_pt1 | contig 17708 bp, 24 predicted proteins | sample TergutCu122P5_FD_26741 | JGI IMG/M metagenome (IMG submission 26741)
CAGACGAAGGAGTGAAGAAAGCAGTGCATGAGTGGCTTGCTGCTCAGCCAAAGACATTTTTTTCTGAGGGCATCCAGAAGCTTCTGGAATGCTGGAACAAATGTATTGCAAAGCACGGGGACTATGTTGAAAAATGATATAATTGTAAGGTCTCTGCTGCTGCTGTTGAAATAAATTATAAAAATTGTGTGAGGATACTTTTTGACTCACCCTCGTATTATCTATTGTTGATCTTTTAGGTCTGAATCCCATTTGGTAGTGTCCGATTTCTGGTTAAGTTATCTTACTTAAGCGGTTATATAATAAAATTGCAAAAATTTTATATGTTATATTCAGTAGGGATATCCCTCTGTAATTATTGCATTGTTTTCTATCCCCTCTTTTGTATATTGGACACAGGATTCCTTCTGACCATTCACACAGTATTTTTTCTTATTTCCATATCTTCATAATTAATTGATGTATTTTCTGTTTTAGTATGAGACCTTCATTTTTCATAAATACCGGTAGTATTTCATCAGGACCAGCAGCTTTGTTGGGTTTCATGTGTTTAATTATTTCGTTAATTTCTTCATATGATGGCTCCTCTAGTTCTAAGTTATTTATTGGACCCCCATGTGGTTTTATGCTGTTTATTCTTTCAGTCTCAGAGTTTAGTATTTCTTTGAAATATTGTTGCCATCTTTCCAGAATTTATTTTTTTTTCTGATAGTATTTTGCCGTCTTTATCCTTACATACCAATGTCATTGTAGTGGGTAGATTTGATAAGTTTCTAACATCTTTATAGAATTTTCTTGTATCTTTTTCATATTTGTTTCATTTATTTCTTCAAGTTTCCTTTCTATCCATTTGTTTTTCTTTCTTCTGCAAATTCTATTAGATTTTATTCTTTTTTGTTGATAAACATCCAGGTTTGCTCTTGTTTTTCTTATTAGACATTTCCCTCTTGCTTTGTTCTTTTGTTGAATTGCTCTCTTACATTCATCGTCCCACCAATGGTTAGCATTCTTTGCATCTTTAGATAATTTAAATTCTTTCGCAGCTTCTAATATCACCTGTTTTAGATTCTGCCAATCTTGATTAATATCCGTTTCCTCTTCTATTTCCTGCAGCTATGTTTGTATGTTTTCTTGATATTTGTTAATTTTCTCTTTTTGATTTAATAGTTGTCTATCCCATTTATGCTTTTGGATTTGTTTGTTTTTGACTGTTATTAGCTTTTGTTTAATTTTAATTTGTACTGAAAAATGGTCAGAATCACAGTTATAACCTCTTTTTGATCTAACATTTTCTCTTTACTAACCATAATGTGGTCAATTTGGATTATTGTTTGATGATCAGAGGATGTCCACATTCCCATATGGATTTTCTTATGTTGAAAGTTAGTGCTTATCGGAAACATGTCATTGCTAATGGCATAATTTGCTACCATTTCTCCATTTTCGTTAGAAATATTGTGCAAGGTATGAAGGCCTACTACTTGGCTAAATACTTTTTCTCTCCCTAATTTGGCATTCATATCACCCAATATAATTGTTGCATCATGTTTTGGTACTCTATCCTGAGTTGTCTGTAATTCCTCGTAAAATTGCTCTTTGATTTCCTCTTCTTTATCTTCCGTTGGAGCATATATATTTATTAGAGTCATATTGTAAAATTTTCCTTTTATTCTTAATTTACAAATACGATCAGAAATTGGTTCAAAGCCCAGTATTTTGTTCATTGCCGATTTTTGTATTATGACTCCTGTTCCTGCTTGGCCTGTGGTATTCGGATTACAGCTATAATATATTGAGCATTTATCTTTCTGTGGTAAACCATATCCTCTCCATCTTATTTCTTGGAGTGTAACTATGTGTATTTGGGAGCCAACAATTTGATCTGCAGTTTCTTGCATTTTTCTGGCTTTCAGCATTGTGTTAACATTCCATATTCCTCTATCAGGTAGTTCCTTTTTCATCCTTTTAACATGCCTAGGTCATCCTAAAATCATCTGTCCAGCATTTCCTCATTGAGCTTTTTTAGCAATTAGTTTTTCCTGTGTGAGGGAGCTGGCCTCACGACAAACCCCCAACCTGGAGGACCAGGATTTGTCTAGGGTTATCTCCCCTAGATGGGTTGCCTTCACCACGGCTAAGGACTCCCGTCTGGTCCCCTTGTAACCCTGAGGACGGGGCACTTAACAGGTACTAACTCCTGGTCCAGGAGGACCTGTAGCTCGCAGTGGCAGGGCTGCTACTTCCTGAGGTAGGACTGTCTCCAAGAGAGTTCCAACCCATTACCATCAAATGTGTGCATTCACTCCAAAATTGTGACTGAAATCCAGGCATATCTGGCACATGCTACACTCTTGAGATCCAAACTCCTATTCTGAAATACTAAATTAACCCTTCATTTACTGACTGGGTACAAAATTTACCCAGGCATGGAATTTTCTTGAACAATTCTTGCTGTTACAGAATAACAATCTTACCAGTTTTTCTGTTTGTTCATTGAAGTCCCACTGACACAAAATATCATCATACAGCACATATTGTGTTTTATGTATGGTATGTTTTTTAAATTCAACCGGACCATTTTGTTCCCATGTTATTAAAAATGTCTTAAACATGTGTTCTGCCAAAACTTATTATGTAAATCATCTAACACATAAGAATTGCAAGAGTGTCACTACTAGCTCTCCTACAGCACAGCTGGCTGACTGTTGAGCTCAGATTTTGCAGTCACATGATGTTAGCTTGCATCGCTGGAGTTGTAACTCATGATTCCACTGCCACTCCTCAGTTCAGTATAGCCTGAATCATTAGAAAGTTGTGCTTGGTTGTCTGTGAACAGTATGGACCCTTCTAAAGCAAGACAAGATGTAATAGAGAAAATACTGCTTGAGGAACTCGAAACCCAGCCTCATATCTGTAACATATGTGACAGTAAAACCAACAGAAGTGGCACTAGTGACCATGAATATGTGCCAAATGAACATTCTCATCAAGAAGAATGTGACCATTTGTCTACACTGAAACTGTTCTGATGGAGATAATGTGACTGCATCAGGTGATAGTGATGCTGATAGTGAAACAGATGGGGGTTATGAAACAAAAAATGGACAAGTTTGGAATAAACTACCCCCTCTTGTGAGTTGCTGCAGGGACCACAATATAGTTATAGGGAAGCCAGGACTGACTGCTTAAAGGGAAAATGTTTCGAGGTTAGCTGAGACCCTGAAACTCTTCATTACCGTTGACATACTGAATGAAATATGCCATCATACTAATGCTGAGGGCAGTTCCTGAATTTCAAAATGTGTAAAGATATCAGTTCAGAAGAGCTCTTTGCTTGCTTGGGTTTGTGAATTATTGCTGGCGTTCTAAGGACAAGAAAGGAACGAGTAGCAAAGCTGTGGACAAAAAATGCTGCCTATGCTGGACCGATTTTTCGTGCAACAATGGTAAGAAATCGGTTCTTTCAAATTCTTCGTGTCATTCGTTTCGATGACAAAACTACAAGAAATCAACAGAGATCAATAGACAAATTAGCTCCAATCAGATGTGTATTTGAAAGTATAATCAGCATATTTCAAATGGCATATACTCCAAATGAACACACAACTATTGATGAACAGTTAGTGGTGTTTAGAGGTAAATGTCCGTTCCATGTGTTTATAAAGTCAAAACCAGGGAAGTATGGGATGAAATTATGGGTTGCTGCTGATGCAAAGAATTTTTATGCCTGCAGCATGCAAGTATATGCTGGCAAGAGTGGTGGAGTAAGGGAGAAGAAGCAGGACCTTCAAGTTATAAAAGATATGGTCTGTCACATGTATGGAACCTGAAGAGGTGTTACTTCTGATAGTTTCTTTACAAGTTGTGAACTAGCAAATTTCCTTTTGTCTGAGAATATGACTGTGGTTGGCACACTAAGGAAGAATAAGCCTGAAATTCCAGCATTATATCTCAGTGGAAAACAAAGAAATGTCCATTCTTCTATCTTTCGTTTTACCAATGGTCTAACACTGGTATCATATGTACCAGCAAGAAACAAGACTGCCATTGTCTTTTCATCATAGTATCATGCTTACACGTGCATGGGAGAGGAAAAAGATCACAAATCTGAAAACATCATGCACTATAATGCCCCTAAAGGTGGAGTTGACGTTCTGGACAAGCTTGTGAGGGAATACACTTGTATGAGATGAACAAGTCATTGGCCTTTGAAACTGTTCCTCAACTTGATTAATGTTGCTTATGTAAATGCATTTGTACTGTGGATGCTTGAATATTCTAATTGGCAACAGAAGAAGAATAATCGAAGACACCTGTGTCTGCTTTCTCTGGGAGAAGAAATGGTAACACCACGTACAGGAAGCAGAGCTAATAGTGGAAACATTGACAGACATTCTTGCAGGGCCATGAGAGCAATGGGTGTCACAAACAACCAGCTTCCCATGCAACTGTGAAAAAAGGTGGAGGAAGATGGCAAAGAAGGTGTGTTTAAGCTTTCATTGCTTTGTAAGCAGACTTTGCATAGGAGGAAGGTATTTTCCTTCTCTTTCTTTTTGTTTTGATTTGGTCGGTGCTGGGTGTTTATCACCTGAGCAATGTGTGAGTTGTTGAATGTAACAGTAGCTGCCTTGTGCACCAGTTTTGCAGCAGTGTATCGAGCATGAGCATCATTTTAATGTAGCTGGAGGAGCAGTGTGTGTTTAATAGTGACCCTGTGTCCCCACAATCCAGAGATTTGAACCAAATACAGTTCACTTATAGCACCCTTATACACTGGACCTCCTAAGCCGGATTGTGAGTTAGCATCGATTCTATTAAGTATAGCAAGCAAAATAATTTCAAGCAAAAAGATTGCAACACAGCATAGAACTAAGTGATAGCGTAAGCAGTGCAGAAGACGGCTTCCAAGCAGCACTGTTGCCATCATACGTAAATGGAACCCTGGATCATAGCAGCACATATATCGGTAGGTTGGCTCTTTCCTTTCCAGTCCTTAGTACCATGGATTCCCTAACATGCAAAGCTTTAGTTAGAGAAAGGGCTGCTGTCAGTGCAAGAATGACGCACATCAAGAAATACATTGACAGCGTGCAAGATACTGTAGACGTGCATGATGTAAATGTTAGGCTACAGTTGTATGATAAGGTCATTTTCTTATTGGTGCTTGTTGACTTCCCTTCCTGAGCCAGACTTTACCAATACAACAATGAACAGCTTATCCAGATGACAGCCAGTTCAATGCCTCAGTCATCAGTTGCGGAAAAGTTGGTCATCTGACTACGTTAACAACTTGCAGCAACACAACAAATTGCACAGCAAGCAACCAGACCTCCAGCCCGTGATGCTTGTGCTGCTTCATGAACATAATTTACATCCCATGTCCTGGAAACTAGCAGTTATCAGTGAAACATTTCCAGGGTCAGATGGACACATAAGAGTAGCAACAGTGAAAACCAGTTCTGGACAATTCAAGTGACCGCTTCATAAATTAGTAACATTGCGTGAAAAATAATGCTGAAATCTTAAACTGTAGTGATATGATATATCATGGAGGGAGTCTGTTTAAACTTTCATTGCTTTGTAAGCAGACTTGGCAACAGGGGAAGGTATTTTCCTTCCCTTTCTTTTTGTTTTGATTTGGTCGGGGCCAAGTGTTTATTGCTCGAGCAGTGTGTGAGTTGAATGTAACAGTAGCTGCCTTGTGCACCAGTTTTGCACCAGTGTATCAAGCATGCGCATCATTTTAATGTAGCTGGAGGAGCAGTGTGTGTTTAATAGTGACCATGTGCCCCAACAATCCAGAGATTTGAACCAAATACAGTTCACTTATAGCACATTTATACAAGGTGCTCTATTTGTCCAACAGCTAAGGACAGAAAAACAGACGGGAAATGTTGCCAGTGCTCAGAATGGGTGTGCAAGGACCACTCTATCAAGACACATCAAATAACATTCAATAATTGCAAGGAACAATCTTACTAGAGACAAATTTCATTGACATTTATGTTCTAAACTATATTTTCTTGTCCTCAAACATTTTATGTATTTCACTCTATATAATGGCATGAAAAATGAAAAAGTTGAATAAAAGCAACATTTTGACTTCATTTGTGTCTATCAATCGAACCTTGAAAAAAAAGTTGAGAAAATAATTTTTAAAATATCTGTACAAAATGTACCCAGTTCCATAAAAGGAGTTTTTTTGCTCCATAATCCAAGCGTTAAAAATATACGAAGCACTAATGTTACCCATAATGACATATGGGTTAGAAACTTGGGCAGTGACCATGAAAGAAATGAACATGTTCAGAATATTTGAAAGGAAGACTGTAAGGAATATATGTGGACCTCGAAAAGAAGAATGCTGGAGAATAAGAACAAACAGGATAAAGGACATGTTAGAGGGGGAAGATACAGTAAAATTTATAAAATCCCTCCAGCTTAGATGTTATGGTCATGTTGAAATTATGTAAAACCAAAAAATGCCAAAATAAATTGCAGTGGCTACAATGGAAGGAACAAGGAAGAGAGGAATACCACGTAAAGGTGGAGAGACAAGTTAGAATAGGATGTAGGTGTAATGAGAATAAAAAACAGCCAGTGGCCAGAGACTGTCAGGAATGAAGGAAGTCTATTGGAAGCCAAGGTCTTCAGTGGACTGTAGTGATTGGGAAGTAAATCTATCCCATTACAGACCTGAACAGGCTCATAGGGCTTCAGAAGTTTGAGGCTTCCAGAATTATTAGATAGTCAGCACATGAAGGTGGTAATGTTGTCAACCGTACATACTTGCTGCCTTTAGTTATTTTATTTTAGTTTAATGAGTTAGTCAAGTTCATTTCTGTGATAGGTGGTTCCCTGTCAGCACGGCATGGTGCGTCCTCATGTTGCAGGTGGAGGAACTGCCTCCAATATGGAGGGTAGCTGCAAAAATATTGAATAAGCAGTCACGGGCAGCCAACAAGGGGTGGTCCTTCAGCTTGGAGGTTGGGCGAGGTGTTGAGAACTCCTCACCATAAAAACTGATTTTGTTACGAAACATGAACACTTGCCACAAACCTGGATTGGTAATTTGGTACGATCTAAGCAATGAAAAAGGGACATGAGATTTGGTACGTGGAATGTTAGGAGACTGTATAGGGCAGGTTTATTTACAGCAGCAGCTGGGGAATTAGCAAGATATAAATGAGATTTAGTGGTTGTGCAGGAGGTTAGGTGGGACAAAAGGGGCACAGTAAGAGCAGGGGGTATAATTTTTTTTATGGAAAAGGAAACAAAAATCATCAATTGGAAACAGGATATTCTGTACACCACAGAATACCTGTAGCATCAGCAGTTAAGAGAGTAGAGTTTGTTAGCAATAGGATGTTATGTATAGTTCTGAGAATTCGCTGGTATAACATCATTGTTCTGAATATGCGTGTGACAAGTGAGGAGGAAAGTGACGATTCAAAAGGCAGTTCTTATGAGGAATTGGAGCAGGTTTGTGATCAATTACCTAAGAACCATATGAAAATTCTGTTAAGAGATTTTAATGCAAAAGTGGGGAGAGAGAATATTTTCAAACCAACAATTGGGAATGAGAGTCTACATCAGGTTGGTAATGATAATGGTGTTTAGAATAGTAAACTTTGCCACATCAAAAAGTCTAGTTGTTAAGAGCATGATGTTCTTGCACCAAAACATTCATAGGTGCACCTGGACCTCTCCGGATGGGAAGACTCACAACCAGATTGGTCACATATTGATAGATAGGAGATGGCATTCGGGTATACTAGATGCACAAAGTTTCAGGGGAGCTGACTGTGATACTGATCACTATCTGGTGGTTGCAAAAGTTAGGGAAGGACTGGCAGTAAGTAAACAAGCAGCACAGAAGTTTGATGGGGAAAGATTAATCTCAGGAAGCTAAATGAGCTGCAGGTTAGGAAACAGTATCAGATTGAGATTACAAATGGGTTTGCAGCTTTGGAGAATGTAAGTGATGACGAGGACATAAATAGGGCTTGGGAGAAGATTAAAGAAAATATCAAAACACCAAGACTGCCACAGTATTTTGGCTAGGTGGAGGAACTATTTCTCCCAGCTATTGAATGTGCATGGGGTTAATTATGTTGGGCAGATAGAAATACACACAGCAGAAACACTAGTGCCTGAGCCAAGTGCCTTTGAGGTTGAGTTGGCTGTTGAAAAGCTAAAAAGCCACAAATCACCAGGTATTGATCAGATCCCAGCAGAATTGATTAAAGCAGGAGGTAGAACAATTCCCTATGAGATCCATACTCTTATTATTGCTGTTTGGAATAAGGAGGAATGGCCTGAGGAGTGGAAGGAGTAGATCATTGTACCTATCTATAAGAAGGTGACAAAACAAATTGTAGTAATTACAGGGGCATAACACTTTTGCCAACTATGTACAAAATTTTATCTAAAATCCTGCTGTCAAGGTTAACTCCTTATGCAGAAGAAATTATTGGAGATCATAAGGTGTATTTTGAAACAGCAAATCAACTCCTTATCATATATTCTGCATTCGTAAAATACTTGAGAAAAAATGGGAATACAACAAAGCAGTGCATCAGCTATTTATAGATTTCAAGAAAGCTTATGATTCGGTTAGGAGGGAGGTCTTTTATAATATTGTCATTGAGTTTGGTATCCCACTGAAACTAGTAATGCCAATAAAAATGTGTCTTAACTGAAACGTATAGCATTGTCTGGGTAGGCAAGAATGTGTCTGACTTGTTTCCTATTAGGATTGGTTTGAAACAAGGAGATGCTGTATCGCCATTGCTTTTCAGCTTTGCTTTGGATTGTGCCAGTAGGAGGGTTCACATAATCCAGGATGGCTTGAAATTAAATGGTACACATCAGCTTCTGGTTTATGCTGATGATTTTCATGTGTTGGGAGGAAGCGTACATACTATAAAGAAAAAGCAGAAACTTTGGTTCTGGGTAGTAAGGAGATTGGACTAGAAGTAAATGCTGATAAAGCTAAGTACATGGTCTTATCTTGAGATAAGAATGCAGGAGGAGATCAGAGTATGAAGATTGTTAATAATTCCTTTGAAAGGGTGGAAGGGTTCAAATATTTGGGAACAACCTTAACAAATCAAAATTCTATTCAGGAAGAAATTAAGAGTGGAATGAAGTCAGGGCATGCTTGCTATCATTCAGTGCAGAATCTTGTGTCTTCCAGTTTGCTATCCGGAAATTTAAAGATTAACATATCCAGAACTATCATTTTGCCTTTTGTTTTGTAAGGTTTTGAAACTTGATCGCTTGCATTGAGGGAAGAATGTAGGCTGAGGATGTTTGAGAATAGGGTGTTGAGGAGAATATTTGGGCCTAAGATGGACGAGGTAACAAGGGAGTGGAGAAAACTACATAATTAGGAGCTTAATGATCTGTACTCCTCACCCAGTGTTGTTCGGGTGATCAAATCGAGAAGAATGAGATAGGTGGGACATGTAGTGTGTTTGGGAGAGACGAGAGACATATACAGGGTCTTGGTGGGGAAACCTGAGGGAAATAGACCACTTGGGAGACCAATGCGTAGATGGGAGGATAATATTAAGATGGATTTTCAGGAAGTGGAATGTAGGGGTATGGACTCGATTGAGCTGGCTAAGGATAGGGACCGATGGCAGGCAGTTGTGAATGTGGTAATGAACCTTTGGGTTCCATAAAATGTGGGGACTTTCTTGACTAGCTATCAAACTGGTTAGTTCTCAAGAAGGACTGTGCTCTGTGGATTAAGTATGTAAGTCAAGTTCATTTAGTCAGTCAGTTGGTTAGTCACTGACTGACTGACTGACTGACTGACTGACTGACTGACTGACTGACTGACTGACTGACTGACTGACTGACTGACTGCCTGCCTGCCTGCCTGCCTGACTGACTCACTGTTTGTTTACATGTGAATGTATGGCAAAGTATAGGAATGTTTAATATTCAGAAATTACAACATTCATGTATTTGTAAAGCCACCTTTCTAAGAATGTATGAATAGATGTTGACTCAGTAGTTACCTGAAGATGTTACAACTGGTTTATCGATAAGATGCAAGAGGGGAAGTATATCTGTGCACACCTCTTGAGGAAAGGTGTGCAGGGAAGTACAGTGGATTCCCAGTTTATGGTTCTTTCAAATAGGATTTTCACTCTTTGACGGTTCATTTTTATACTCCTCAGTCCACCTTCTTTGGTAGGTGTAGAGTTTTCAAAAAATTGTTTTGCCTACAGAATGACTTTATCAAAAACCATCCTCAGGAGAGTCTGTTTTCATCCATCCGTTCCTCTAGGTTTTCAAAAGTGCATGGTTTTTTTACATTCCCAGCAGTGGGGAAACCTGATCCAGAAGTCAGGTCTAGTGGAGGGGTAATTGGATGGCTTGACCTCCAGATCAGGATTTGCCACTGCTTTCCAATAAAGGTGAGTTTAATTTGTGGTTACCTATAGTGTTACTGTAGGCTAGAATTGTTACTCTCTCCTTGTTTTGTTATATCCAGGAGCTGAAGCTTCAGCCCAGGAAGCTAGAGTTTCTGAAGGCTGTACTTTGTAGTTGGCAAGCCTCTCTCATAGTTTTGTTCACCAGATAATCCTTCACTGCCAGTGACAACACAGTTCCACTTTGAATTTCAGAAATTCGTCCAGATTTTTTTTCTTTTCCTTCTTCCCCCCCCCACAGAAACTGAGCTGCCTTAACATTTATCATTTTTTCCAGCAATCAGACCAACACTAGCCAGTTCCCTTGCATTAAATTCTTTCCGAAAAATGGAGCTTTCTCTTGCAGAGTTGGGCCTGTGATAAGCATGTCCTTCGCCATGTGGACCATAAAAATACAACTTCACAGACCTCTCTGTATTCACATTTTACGTTGTTTTTGTGTTCTTTGGTCTTCCACATGATGCCCAAACATAACACAACTTTTTAAACACCTGTTCCTCTTCCAGTCAACAGCTGCAACTTGCCCTACATTCAATTGGATGCCTTGTTTCTTTTCTTTTCTTTTCTTGTCTTTTCTTTTGCATGGACTTGCTTTTGTCTAGTCTATGAAAGTGGAATGTCGGGTAACTGAAGGTCGGCAATTGTGAGTGGGTCACATAGTAATTTCATGAATTAACTTGGTACTAACTCTCAGTACTTTGATAACTGTATTAAAATTAGTACTTTTGTAAATGGAAACATTTATAGTTGCATTGCAGCAGCGTCAATCTAACTGCAATATTGTAAGAAATGACAGAGTGCCAGGGTTGCCATCCTCTCAACAAAAAAATAATAGGCTTAGCCAAACAAAAATACCAAGTTTCCACTGCAGTTATCATATGGTTAGTAAATTTTCTGAGTTTGAGGAATACCTTGCAAAGCAGGGAAAAATTCAAATTTCTGAGATCTTTAACTAGACTCTTGCAGAAGTATGTATATGCATATATGTATATCTTTGTCATGGAATCATTAAAATACCACATTCCTTATACCAATTTCATGTGTTTTTTTTATTTTTATTTTAAACCCATCTTTATTTCTTACTCATGGGTTACGAGACAAAACCATTATCTTCACGTGAATTTTAGAATGTTGTTTCAAAGTTGCCCATAGCTGCTTCCTCTAATACAATGAAAGAAAATTCTTTTCACTGTACCTAATTGTGCTGTGTAGTGTCTATAATGTGATAAATATTGAGTTTGTATCTGCTATTAATGCACATAAAAAGACCAGTGAGATATGACAAATCACGAATAATGCATTCTGACAATGTGTGTTCCCCAGAAAATTTCATTCTTTTGTAGTGAGCTATTGTGAACATTGAGTTACGTATATGGAGACTGGATCCTTCTGTTTGGAACTGTTACTGATACAAGTAAGTTGTACTTGTAAGACACTTAATCTCTTTGTTTCCATTCACATTAGTCATAAAACTGGTTGTTTTGAATCTTGATTGGGACATTGGCTAACCTGACATAAGTTTCTTCTGTCTTTCCTGAGTCTCCTCAGCCAAATTCCAGAATTATACCTTGAAAGTAGGCCTCAACTGTGGCTTTTCACATCATTTTTAATTCATTGTTCATTATCATTAAAGAAATAAAGAATAAATAAAATACCTGGAGGTACCACATTCGTTAGAATCCTCAGTCTTCCATGCCACTATGTTGATGATTTGCGTCTTGTGGAATGTAACACTGTGTTGTTGGGGGAGCAGTTCCCAGCATTTTGAAGGGTAGTAGTGCCTTCATCTTCAGTATCAAGCAGTTTAAGAAGTCCTTGGACTGACCCTGATGATGAAGGTACAGTGATCTTCCAGAATGTTGGGAAACACTCACTCAATGACACAGTAGTCTTGGATCATATGCAACATTGCTGTGGATACCTCATATCTCACATGCCATTGTGTTATTTGTAAATGAGATAGACTTTACTGATACTGCATTCAAAGATTCCTTTGGAACCCTGTTAGCTGTATGTGTTTGACCTCATTTGTATTCAGACAGTCCTGCACTCCCAGTTCAGTGTTCTTGAAACTCTGTTGACATATGTGACAGCACATCATCAGTAGTTTTAGTATGGTATCCTTATGATCTCATCACATCAAAAGAACAGGGAGGATTGTCAAAGTTATGTCTGCAGTTACTGGTCAGCAGGATGGACTGTGTTATGTTCTCCCCTTCACAGTACTGGCTGTGGGCCCACTCAGACTCCTGCCCAATAATGCAGACATAAATCCGATTGTAAAGCTGACCACTCACCTGGATCAAGTGCCAAGGTTCACACGGCGTCATTCCCCTATACTTCGCCATGTCATCATGGTCAGTTCAGCACGTTTTGTACCTAACACAATGTTTACGCTTGTGTTGCAGTGTTAGAGGTAATTAAATACACAAATTGCACGAACGTGCAGGAATTGTTAGCGTAATGCATACATATCCCATCTTGTTTTTGTCGTGACGATCATGAAAATAAAAAGTGGGATCTCTCGGAAACCCTTTTTAAACCTGTCGTTTGTTAACAGTGTAATAGTTTGTCCGGATCTAGTGTCGAGTAAAAAGTTGGAAAATACAGCAACAGAACTCGTTATGTGCCGAGCTTATGCCGTATTAAAAAGCAGCGGTCTGTTTCCTGTGCCAGTATGTCGCGTCGAGCCCGTACACCCTTTATCGTTATTTGCGGTTGCCTGTTTGCACGGCAGAACAGGACGTAGGAAGCGTTGGCGATAAAGTGATTACAACTCCGTCATTCGTAACCGAATGTTGATAGTGTGTGGTGGACACTCGCGCTCGGAGTGGAAATGAAGACAAAACAATGAAACAGTGCTGCAGGTAATGAACGACATTGTTATGTCTAGTGTGAACGCGCATATTGAGAGCGTATGATACTTCGGATTTGTGAACTTAAGTGTGTAGTATCGCAGTGAGGTTGACACAGGTGCTGTCGACAGCGGTATAATTTAGTATTAGGAGTTGCTTTCTTTTCCTCACGGTATGCGTGTTTGAGGAGGAGGATCAAGTTGTACTTGAAATGTATTAGTCCAATATCTAAATGTATGGTACCCTTCCCACGAATAGTTTTTCCCTTCCAAGTTGAGTTTAGGTCATTGTGTATTCAGCGTCGTGCGTTTCAGTTCGTATAGGTAACGATGTCACACAAGTAATGACTAAAATTCAGCGATATATTTCTGAACGAAACAGTAGTTCGATTGTTCGTGCCGGCGTTTATTTCGTACGTTCATCATATGTTTTATGTGAATTTATTTTCTTCTTGGAACTTGGTGCAGTGTTTTTGTATTTTGTAATTATATAAAACATTTAACATTCTCTAGCTGTGGAGTGTTCGAAGAGTGAAATAAGTTGTGATGTGACGCGATTTCTCCGGAATTCGTCCACGCGGTGTTACGGTCGTCTGTTTATTGCAGAAGCGCCAGTTGGGAATTTAGATTGTACTGTGTGAAGTTTAATTAATGTAATGTCTGACCTTCTGCAGAATTAAACGCAAGAAATACCTTGTAAGGAGTATTCTGCAACATTGTGCCACGCATTGAAAAACATGTGTAGAGTTTCATACTCATATGTCCACGTGTTCCTTGGACGTACATTCTCCATGTGTGTGTCAGGTGTGTGTCGTACCCATTGTATATCGGTTTTATTTAAAGACAAGTATGAAATCTTGGTGTGGCCAATATTCGAGGTGAAGAGCAAATCCGAGATCACAGTAATAGGAAGTACTGAACTTTTGGCATTAAGCGTAATCATAATTTTTATACAATTTGTGTAAATTAGTACTATGTACTTATGTAACAGCCCATCAGGGGCAAGAGATTTATCCCTTTTCCGAAAAACGTCCAGATCGACCATGGGGCCCACTCCGCGTCCTAATCAGTGGATACCGGGCGCTTATTCTCCTGGAGTAAATCGACCGGAGCGTGGGGTGACACAAAACTCCATCGAGTGCCGAGGTTAAGAATGAGTGGAGCTGTACCTCCACGTCCACTCTATCTTCGTGATCTGTTTTGGGACAGTTTCATTTATATAATTTATTCAATCCATATTGTCACATGTGTAACATCGGACATGTCAGACTCCGTTTACAGTCCATATCTAGACGCTAAAAACTCAAAATACATATATAAAATACAATATAATACACTGCCATAATATCAGTATTAATTACAACGTATGAGGATGACCAACGATAAAACTCTCATACTTTTACAATCCACATAAGATCAGAATGACATAAATTCGTCCACTGAATAAAAAGCATGATGCAACAGAAAGGATTTTAATTCTTTTTGAAAAGGTTTAAAGTTGTCTAGTTTTTATATGATCTGGCAACTGGTTGTACTGTCTGATTCCCTTTTTTACCACGCTTTTCGTGAAGAGGACTGTATTGCAGAGCTGTACACATAAATCCAGTTTTCTTCACGTGTTAATATTATAAATATGTACATTTTGCGCCAGTGAGGCTTTGAACTTTTTAATGTAACATATCACTTTGAGTGTTTATAAAGAAGCCACTGTGAGTATAATGGAGTATATTGTAATATCTGTCTACATGACACACATTTACTAACCCCACTAATTATTCAAATGGCCTTGTTTCCAATGTGAATATGTTTTCAGTCCCATTATCTCCACACCAACAAATTATAACATACCTGAGACATTACTGAAAATTTGTATAATAAATACTTCTAACCATATAGGGACTTGTAATTTCTTTTAATGATTTTCTAATATAAGACCCTTCATTCAATTTTGAATTTAATGATTGCACTTGGGTGTCCCATTTTAATTTTTCTGTGATATAGATGCCTAAGAATCTCAGTTTTGATTTATAGGCGAAATCTATATATGTAAGTTACTTGTGGTCTTGAAGGAAGTCAGATGTGTTTAGAGTGAAATGACATTGCTTTTTTTTTTCTTCAGTGTTTATTTTAAGATTGATTGTTTGAAACAATGTTTCTAACTCTGTCATAACATTTATAATTTTATGTTGAAGAGCACATTTACCTTTTTTGGAGATGAACAAATTAGTATCATCTGCAAATAAAACTAAATTTGCCCCTTGAATATTTAATGGAAGACCATTTTTATACAGTAAAAATAAAAGAGGCCCTACAATTGAGCCTTGTGGTGTGTTTTATTTCCTTTTTTGAGGACATATATCTGTTATGTATGGAGTTCCTATGATCACTGTGGTTTATTTCAACACACTGTACTCTGTGCATCAAATATGATTTAAACTGCAAGTTTGTTTTACCTGATATACCATATGAATTTAATTTATCCAGTAATATGTCATGATTTATGACATCATATGCTTTTGTTAAATTAAAGAATAATCCTCTTGCATTTATACCCCTATCCATGGCCTCTTGTATACTTTCAGTAAAAGCCTGACTAGCTTGTCTTGGTTGATTTCTTTTCCCTGAAACCGTTTTGGGCTTCCGTTAACATATTTTTTTTTCTACAAAAGATATTAATCTGTTATACATAAGCTTTTCCAGTTTTTTTGAAAATACCGATAAGATGCTTATTGGACTATAGTTCTGAATATTATCCCCTTTATTATAAAAGGGTTTTACTTTAGCTGTTTTCAACCTGTCTGGAAAAATGCCTGATATAAAAGAAGCTTTCCAAATAGGAGCTAAAGGTTTCCTAATGTGTTAATATGCACTGTTTAATATGTATTGTGGAATTTCATTAAAACCTGCTGACAATTTGCCTGTTATACTTTCATTTACACACTACCTCATTTTCGTTACTGGAAAAATGAATATGGTATTAGGACAGCAGTTTATCCTTTGCAGTGATAATTGAACTTTTGTGGCTGCCATTTTGATTTAAGAGTTCATCTTTGATTCCTACAAAAAAGGAGTTTAGCATGTCTGTTACATTTTGCGGGTTTGATGTTATTTCTGTTCAGTTGAGACATATTGCAGGGGTATCCCTGCATCTTAAATTTATTATTTGCCATGTTGTTTTTGTTTAATTTTTTCCCCTTAAAACATACCTTTCATTTTGCCTCTTTTGGCTTCATTTACTACTATTTTGTGTATTACTTGATATCTGTTAATATAGTCTTGTGTAATAGAGGATCATATCCATTAAAACATTAAAAGGTAGTATTTACTTCAGAGTTTGAAAATATCTCCTGCCATGATTTTATATGTCATAAATACTTAAATTCTTCTATACTGTCTGCAGTAAACTGTATTTTCCTGACCTTTACTGGTCCTCTTTTTAGCTTATCAACATTTATGTTTAATATATGCACTTGGTGATCTGAGTAACCAAAATGCAATACTGTTGATAAAATTTTATAATTTTGCTGGTTTATTAGAATGACGTCTGAAAGTGATACTGTGTTATTTGTAATCATTGTTGGGGATGTTATTGTATTTATCAAATTGTATATTAGTAGTAATTTTTTTTTAATTCTTATAATTTTACACTGTCTGGCATAAGATTTACAGGGGTGCTGATAAGTCCTTAGCCCGACCAGGAAGGAAAGAAGCTACAGTGACAGAAGATTTTGATTTTGATATATTCTATTTATAATCCTAATTTGAGGAATATTAGTACTATTTATGTGTGTATATATATATATAAATAAATAAAACAAGACTAGCATCAAACAAAATACATCGGGAAGTAGGTCGGGCTAAGAACTTAACAGCACCCCTGTATATTCCAATCACCACATAAAATTAATTTTTTTTCTTTTTGATTGTACTTTCCAAATTACTGTTTCCAAATTATTTAAAAATGTATGAAAGTCACCTTCAGGTGATCTGTATATACACACAACAATGAATTTGTACTCCAGTAATTCTATTACGGTAATTTCAAAATCTTTTTCCTTACTTATCCCTTGAAAGTAGTTTACTTCTATAGTTTGTAAGTATTTTCTTTCATAGATACATGAACCTTCATGTTCATTACTGATTTTGGTGAAATTGCTTACTAATTTATAGTGATCAATGTCTAACAACTTTATTTGCTCTTCCTTTAACCATTGTTCTGTAAAACAAACCATCTATGTTGTTTAAGTCTGATTGAAATAAAATAGCTAATTCCCATAATGTATTATTTAGGTTCTGAATATTACACTGAAGGATTGGTATTACATAAGAATTTAAATCCTTTCTGTTGCATACCTTCATGTCTACCATAGTTGCTTCTTTTTTATACTTGTCCATAAAAAATCAAC
>JGI20166J26741_12286694_pt1 | contig 17707 bp, 14 predicted proteins | sample TergutCu122P5_FD_26741 | JGI IMG/M metagenome (IMG submission 26741)
AGGGTGGGTGCTCAAGCACAGTGATGTTTTTATTAGCTAAAAATTGCTTCACAGACAATGCGTTGTGGGCTGGCACGTTGTCCTGGTGCAAAATCCACCCGTTTCTCCATAATTCTGGGCGTTTCCTTCTCACACGTCCACGCAATTTCGTCAAGAATTCTATGTAACACTGCTGATTTACCATCTGGCCACTGGGTACCCACTCTACCATCACAATACCCTGGATATCAAAGAAAACAATCAACATGGCCTTGAACTTTGAATGACTCATGCGTGCTTTTTTTAGTCTTGGAGATAATGTTGACTTCCACCGTATTGATTGTCGCTTGGTTTCCGGATCATATGTAAATACCCAAGATTCATCACAAGTAATTATCGAATTCAACAAGTCTGGTTCATTCTCAATGCATTGCAAAAGGTCCAAACACAATTCCTTGCGACGTTCTTTTTGTTCATCTGACAGCAGTTTTGGAACCATTTTTGCACAAACCTTTCCCATGTTCAATTCTTCCCATAGAATTCATCGAACACTTTCCCTGTCTAAATTGACTTCCTGAGCTACTGCTCGAACACCCAACCTTCAGTCTTTTCGAATCACATCTCGCACTTTTTCAATGTTGTCATTGGTAACACCTGTGTGTGGATGGCCTGGGTGATCATCATCTTTCACGCTTTCTCTGCCTTCCAAAAGTCGTTTGTGCCATTCAAACACGCGTGCACGAGACATGCAATCTTCACCGTAAGCCTCAGTCAATAACTGAAAAGTTTCCGTCACGGATTTCTTCAGTTTAACAAGAAACTTGATGTTAACTCGTTCACTTTTGCAGTCTGACATTTTCCGACCGAGGATAAGAACACGCCTATATTTGAAGATGTGTCCACTTGTACTGAGTAAAGCAATCGAGCTGAGCCTTGTACCCATGTGACAGGTCAGAACATGTTCTATAGCCCTCTGTTTGTGTCTCCCCTCCCACTCTTGGTTCCCAAGCTATAGGGTTAGTGTCGTTTTTTTTGTGTCAGACCTCGTATGGGCTGGAAGACCTTCAGCTCAGACTGTGGCAGTGACAAGAAATTTTTCTCTTCTCCAAAATGTCCACACTGGCTGTTGGACCCTCCCACCCTCCTATTCAATGGGCACCAGGCCTCTCTTCCAAGGGGCAAAGTGGCCAGGGCCTGAGTCTGATCACTTACCTTCATCTAATGCTGAGGTTACACATGAATGGAAGTATATCTACACTCCCCCTATATATTTTCAAGGCATGTACAGGAACAACTTCCCCTTCACGTTTACATACAACTGTGTACGGTCTGCGAACACAGTAATTGCTTTCATGTGTTCCAAAATTCAATTTCTTGGCTAGCTAAGCACCTGTTCATTTCTCAAGAACAACCCTTCCCATAAAGCTAAAGAAGGAAGCTCTTCACTTTAGCATATAACAAGGCATTGTACCAGCAACACATATTTACACAGAAATCACACTTTGTTTTGCAGACAATACAATAACTACACACTGTGAACAAGTTACTTAGTACATTACTGATATGCATTTACACAACGCTATTTGGCTACTGAACCAACAAATGGGCAGCAATTACTTAGGACATTACTGATACACATGTACATGATCATATTTAGCTACTGAACCAACAACCAGGCAGCAGTTACTTAGAACATTACTGATACACATGTACTCAATACTATTTGGCTACTGAACCAACAACTGGGCAGCAGTTACTTAGTACATTACTGATACACATGTACATGATCATATTTAGCTACTGAACCAACAACCGGGCAGAAGTTACTTAGTACATTACCGATACACATGTATACAATACACCTCAGATGCACCGCAGCCTAGAGGCTTATTGTGCAACCCTGGGTCCTCCCCAATTTAGACGTTCCCGCTTCTGCTACCATGTGCCCCCCCACGTCTACACAACCCCTAGTAGCAAAAGGAGGAACTCTATGGGCGAGAATTGTTCGGTAATTTTGCCTAAATTTTGACTTCCACGCTACATTTAGGGATCTTTTACATGCCGCAAATCTGTGACATGGGACCGACGGCTTTACTTCCCCTCCGAAGGAAGGCGTGCTGAGGAATTTTTCGCCCTTAAAAATCCAACGGCTTCGGCCGGGTTTGAACCCGCGAACTTGGGTACTAAAGGCCAGCACGCTTAACCCTAGACCACCGAAGCCGCTGGACAGAAGTTACTTACCACATTACAGATACACATGTACACAATACTATTTAGCTACTGAATCAACAACCGGGCAACAGTTTCTTTGTACATTACCAATACACATGTACACGATATTATTTAGCTACTGAACCAACAACCAGGCAGAAGTTATTTAGTACATTACTGATACACATGTACATGATACTATTTACCTACTAAACCAACAACTGGGCAGCAGTCACTTAGTATATTACCGATACACATGTACAAAAAACTCTTTGTTTTTAAAACCCCAGCAATAGTTCGGGTAATTCTACAACTCTATCTTCATTGTGATCCATAAGTTTTAGGACTGAATTTTTAAATAACAGAACTACAGCACTCTATCGGCCAACCCACTAAGTACTATCAACCAACATCCATTCACACACACAGTTTCGTTTGTTTGTCTTCCACAGTGTACAAGTTATAACTTGTCTGATAAAGTCAGTTTTCCGTATACATCATGGGTGGTGGAAATGAACAAACAGTTGCCATAATATTTTGTTTCAAAGCCGGTCTATCTGTAACAGAAACACTAGTATTGGTGCAAAAGGTTTATGGGAATGAGGCTCTGAACCAATCAAACGTTTTTAGATGGTATTCTCGATTTCAAGATGGAAAGGAGCTGGTAGATGACGACGAGAGAGGTGGCCGTCCAAAATTGACTCAAACTGAGGTAAACATTGCTGCTGTTGCTGATTTGGTCAAAAATGACCATCAAATTGCATCAAGAGTGATAGCAGAATCTTTGAACATCCCCAGGACTGTAGTTCTTCAGATTATGAAAGAGGATTTGGGAAAGAGAAAGTTGTGTGCAAGTTTTATTCAACACTCCTTGACAACTGAGCAAAGGGAAGATCGAGTCACATCTTGCCAAGACATTATCGCAATGGCCAATACAGACAAAAATTTTTTTAACAAAATTATTATGGGAGATGAGACCTGGTGCCCTACCTATGACCCCTAAACAAAGCAACAGAGTTCTGAATGGGGTGGTGAGACATTCCCTCCGCCAAAGAAACTGAAATTCCAAAGGTCCCGCATCAAGACCAGGTTGGTAATTTTTTTCAGATCTTAAGGCATAGTGCACAAAGCATTCATACCAGAGGGAGAAACAGTAAATGCAGAATTTTATAAAGGAGTAATGGATTGCCTCCTGAAGTGCATTCAACGGATTCATCCAGGTGCGGTCTGCTCTCGAGATTTGTTATTGTTGCACAATAATGCACCCGCCCACAAAGCTGCAAGTGTTTGCCAATTTTTGACCCCCCAAAAAATGTTACAACCCTCTGTCACCCCCATACTCTCCAGATTTATCTCCAGACTATTTTCTGTTCCCCGAGTTGAAAATAAAATTAAAAGGACTCCACTTTGTGGATGTTGCTGAGATCTAAGAAGCCGTAACTGATGAATTAAAGAAGGTCCAAAAAGAGGAATTTTCGGCAGCTTTTCAGAAACTGTACGACAGCACAAAAGCCTGTATATATACCAATGGAGCTTATTTTGTATAAAAAAAAAGGTATGTGTCTACCTCATGTGTCTTCGATTTTTAAAAAAATCAGTCCTAAAACTTTTGGACTGCACTGTGTATACTAACCTGTTGCAATAACAATAGTTATTATGCATTATCCATGGGTTAGTGATGAACTTAGCAACAGCTACCAGTACTTGATAACTATTCGCTTCAACTACCCTACTGATTTTTACAAAAAACTACTCTCAATAATGAAATTTATAAAAAACCTCTCTATATAATGTCCATTCATCCTCCATCATGTGGCAGTCTTCAATTCCCATCCTTTCTTAATGGCTATTTTCTTAGATTTATTCAAATTATATCTCCATCTTCCACAACTTTCTACTGAGTCTATTTTCTTCTGTAAGCCATTACTTGTGAATGATGGCACTACTAAACCATCTGCCAATAATAATGTCTGATTGAAAACAATACATAATCTGAAAACCACTTTTGTCTAACAGCAGAGCATGCAAATATATTTTCTTGACTGTAGAATGAAAACTGTCAATCATGCACTGGTGAGATGAAATGCAAACCTTCTTGATTTCCTGTTTTCTGTTGTCTGTTTCACATGATGTATTTTCCTTCACCAAACCAATACCTGAACTTGCAAATCTGGTGGGAGGTGGATGTGAGACAGTGGACTGTTGTGATGATGAACTTGAACTACTTTCTGCTTCTCCCGGACCTCTGCTGCCTTGATTGCACATATAAACCATTGTCGGTGCACTCGTTTTACATTTATTCTTATTCTCAAATGGATACAAGGACTGCCATTTTAGCTTCATGTCTGAATTTGACATTATTTGAATGTAATCTTCTGCCTTCACATCTGCATAAAATGAGATCTGATGACAAATGAAGACAAATAAGAACACTGCATTAATAACACTGTCTTTTACAGCTCAGCCTTGATGTTTGTGAAACTTGACGTGCAACATTTCAACTTTGCATGAACACCCATTTTAACACCACTGTTTTGACTGACAAATTCCATCTACAACATACTAAAACTATGCAGAAAAGTAAAAATGTTCAAAAAACATTAATATGAAATTATTGGTTTCAGCACAATAATTCCAATCAATCTGGAGTATCATGAACCTCAACAAAGCTGCATATAATTATGTAGGAGCAGAAGTGCACACCAGCATGCAGGTGTATACCAGCATCTAGCACAAAAGCAGGGCTGCAAGGCTGGTATTTCAGAGACTATACTGCAAGAAGGGTGGCCACTTTCAGTAGGTCCTAACACTTGCTGCCTCCTCATGTTTAAAATCCCCACATACCCCCTTAAATCAGGTAATCTGCTGCACCTTTTTTGAAGAATCTAAAACATTAAATCCCAAAGAGGTCAATTCTGGACAAAAGCAAGAAATCTTCAGCTTTGGGAATCAATAACTCACTGCATGCAGCAGCAAAGTCTTTCTTCAGAAGCTAACAGTTCCTCAGCTACACAAAAAATTCTCTGCATTCAATGAAACTGAGAGGTCCATCACTGTGTTCACAACAGCCCACCACGTGTCCTGAGCCATATAAATCCAATCCACACCTCCCCACCCTACTTCTCTCAGATCCACTCACATATTATCCTCCCATCTATCGAGAAGACTAATCAGTAAATATAAAATGCTCTCCTCCATGCCAGAAAAGGTTGTTATTTATACTCTGCAATGTGCTCTCTGCAGCCTTTTCTTCTTCACACTCAGCTCTGTGCAGTGTCAGTTACCAGCAAAACTGTCATATGGTTGGAGCACACAAGAATGAGAGGCAGCAAGAAGGACACAACTGCCCTCAAACTTCAATTCATGCTAACAGCAATGCAATGTCTATATTTCAACAAAGTAACTCTCATGCCACCAAAAAAAATCTTCTACACAACAACCAAAAGTTCAGCTGCGCAGAATAATGAAAAACTACAAACACAGTGGAATTCCCACCACCAGAGATCATAAATACCCCACAAGAAATTGTAGTGTGTCTCAAAAGAACACCACACGGGAAACAAGATCTGAAGATTCAATTCTTCTGGTATGTGTCTACAATTCTTTGAAATGTCAGGAACCACCCATCCAACAACACAGCGTCTAAGCACAGAAAACTTGAATCTTCAGCAATACCACTGTCAGAACCTAAAACCTTGTAATAAAACAGGACTTGCAGGCCTTCCTTGCATCCTGAGAGGCACTTCACACAGCATCATAACTTCAAAGCCTACAAGTGTCTTTAAATCTTCATTCCCCCCCCCCCAAAATAGGACTCTTTTCTTCTGACAGTAGAAAACACAATGCTGATGCTTAGAACCACAGAAATTAAAGTCACGCCTGAAATCTCTGCATGTGTTAAAACACAAAGTACAGTCACACATTTAACCCAAATTATCAAAACTATACAACATTTTTTGTAGTAAATGAAATAAAACATTAACCAAAGTTTAATATTTTGAATGAATACAAGTGTCACAAGTAGCTATGCCTGTGACTAAATTTTCGGTGGGAAGGTGGAATTAGTGTCTTCATCCATGAACCCACACAGACAAAAGAAAGCAGAAACTTTGAAGTACTGGGCAGTGTTTAACCTCCAAGCAACATTATAAATACTTCTGACTGCTGGTAACACCAACACCTTTTACAGGATGGGGGAATGTAATTAAAATGACGAAAATAAAATAAAAAGAAAAAGATAAGCTCAAAACACAAATTACAAAAAACTGACTGCCATTAAAATATAATCACATATCACTTTCATGGTTCAGTAAAAGTCAAACATGATACATAGGCATCAGTCAAGTCTGCTAAGTCTGCTCATAAAGGACCTGCACCCAGGCAGCAGACAAAACAGACAACTACACATCGTGATGAGGCAATCTGCTTGCAAGTAAACCAAAAAAAACCTGCAGCTGACCTATCTCAGTCAGACAACCCAGTTATTCAGAAATTATAATCAATCAAAATATACTCACAAATTCCGTATCTGCCTTTTTAGACCCAGAATTTGTAGTAACAAAGCTGGATGGATCAAACAAATTTCCAATAGGAAAAGAACCATTTGCACCAGATGATGATCCTGGAAAGTTAAAACAATTAAATGAGAAGCTTAATACACGACATACGCAATCCATATAGCACACAGTCCTTAACCCTTGGGCACCAGAATTACATGTTCAGTAGGAGCTGCAAGAAGATTGAATTAAATGAGAGTTGTGTAAAGAAGACCACTGATGCTGTCACCTTTACTTGATGCAAGACATTCTGAGCATCTTGAACTGTGATGGGTATAGCTGATGTTAGGTGCTGAAGAGTTTAGTATAGTAATGCCTTGCACTACATCTGAAATTAGAAATGGGAATGGTACAATGAATTTAACAATGATAAGGATTATTCCTGACAAACTTCACTGCTTAGAGCAGACCACTGCTTTTGAGGCAACAGTGCTGCAACCATTCAGGAGCTTCATCCTGCCACTCATAAACAGCACTTGCCATACATTATGCATCTGTGCATGCTGACACACAGATTAAATCCACAGATGAATGACTGACCAGCCTTGTGCTTACCAGCTGAAGCATCAGCCATTTCACGCAAAAACACACATTTAAATTCAACATGACATTGTACATATAAAATAATAATGAGGCACATTTACATAACCATTGTTGCCATGGAAAATCAAGAGGTGTTACACATTTTGCGTGTGTGTCTGTAGCCTTAGTTATCCAACATGCAAAGTAAATGTGCTGTATTTTACTGTCATCTGTGACCAGTCTAACTCTACCATATTTTTCCTCATTATCTCATGCATGCAATGATTTGCAGAAAAAAAGTTACTGGAAATAAGTGTGTTTTGATTCTCTCTAAAAAATTTGTGTCTAAAACATTGCTCATTCTACAAGGAATTCAGCAAGAGATTATCATAAATGTACATAGGTATTCACAAAATGTACCCATTATACTCATCAGATTTTAATCAACCCTGAAATCGTCTCTACAGATTTTTTTTAAAAAAACTCAAATATCAAATTTCATGAAAATCCGTCCAGTAGGAGCCCAGTTGTTCCAAGCGAAAGGACAGACAGACATGACAAAGCTATCAGCTGCTTTCTGCAATTTCGTAAACACGCCTAGAACAATGAAACATAAAGTCAAGCACAAGCACATTTCACTTATGCTCCAAAGTACATTTTTTATTACATTGATTTTTATGAAACATGCAATTGCTCAGCGGCAATGTGTGAAGATCTTGTACACCAAAATTCACCCAAACTTGCTAAGAAATATGGGAAGTATAGCCAGTAATCCAATGACGCAGAGTATGCCTGTTACTAAGTTAACTTTCGTGGAACTCTTGTTTTCTCAACAACGCTTTATAAACAACTCACACAGTGAATTGTACGAAAATTCAGAAAAAGATTAAGTCACTGATACTAAGTAAACAGATAGAAAGACAGACAGAAAAATATGGTTTCCAAATTTTTTTTTTTAAACTTAGTAAAGCCCTGAAAAATGCTGTCAAAAAGACCTAAAAAATGGAACTGTTTTGTGAAATACTACTAGCTTCATGAAAACTGTAAGAAAAGTCAGACCTGGTTCTATCTTTTCCATTTTGGTGCCATCACTGGCTGCATGGCAGGTGAAATGTAGAGGTTCTGTTTCTAATAGTCCCTTCATGTAATGGTTTGAAGTAAGGCCTTTAAATCTTGCTGTTGTTGTTTTATCCCCAATATTAGAAAATCCAGCTGTAACAAAATCAGAGTGGCTAGTGAGATACCAGATTCACTCTGCGTTTATACTTCCTACAGACATTAATAATGAATAAAAACAAGTTTAATTTTGGAGAGCGTTTTTATTTTCACTTCAGACAGTAAGGTAACCAAAATCTACAGATAACAGCATATATCCAAGGTAATTTTCTAGGAATTTAACCACTGTTACCTATTTAAATCATAGCTCAAAAGGTAACATTTGAGAAGTTGTATGATGGAAATCACATGGTATCATGAGTGGTCAATAAAACATACAGAATTACTACTTCTGAACACAATGTGAAAGTAACAATAGAAGCCATACCTCCTATCCCTAGCAGCTCCCTGAGATCCAGATCAGAGGATAGACCAAAACCTGAGGGACCCACAGCAACTCCAGGACATGTGACCATGGCACTCCCACTTGTCTCCCCACTAACAACTGTTGCATAAGTTATGGGAACTGATGAAAACTTTGCAGGTACTGGTGGTTCAATGTCAAACAGTTCTGGCTCAAAAGGGGTGCTATACAAACCGAACCTGCAAATGAACATACGGACTGTAAAGTCAATAAACATATAAGCATCAGAGCACACACTCATTCATTAGACCTTGTACAAGCTTGGGTCACAATCAACCATCATCAGTGTGATCAGTGAGAAACATAGTGAGAATTACAAATGGTTTAATATCAATGGTGCTATGTTTACAATAAATAAGCCCCAATTTTGTATATGGCAGTGAAGAGATTTGCATACAGGGTTTCAGTGAAGAAACCCAAAGGAAATATCACGTGGAAGTTGTAGGCACATGTGGGAGGATAATATTAAAATGGCTCATAATGAAATATGATGGGAAGGTGTAAAGAGAATAATTCCAGTTCAGGATGGACAAGTCAAGGGGTCTTGTAAACATGGTAAGAGACCATTAGATTCCAGGAAATAATGACAACTTCCTGACTTAATGGACACCTATTCAACTGGTTGGTTGGTTGGTTCGTTCGTTCGTTCGTTACTATTTTGCACAGCTGTTTCATAAAAGATGCACATCTAAACAATGACTGACATATGTAATTATATACTCTCAGACTGAGTAACAAATGTATAATATGCTCTTAAACTTAGTAACATGTAACAATATGCAATTAATCCTGCAGGAATTCCTTATGTTGTTTCTGTTGTTTGTTAGTTTTCTTCTAAAAGATAAAAGATGAATAATATCTTGTGTTGCAGTCATGGTGAAACATGAACCAACACATGTATTGTTAACATCCCTTTAGTTAACAATATCTACTTTGTTTTTATGTCTCTGCAAATCACCAAATAACAAGTGAAAATATAAATTCTGCCATTTTTAACAGTTCACATATGAGTCCATTGTTGTTATTAACATAACAAAAAGTTCGGCTTGTATGAGGGGGTGCTGATAAGTCCTTAGCCTGACCTACTTCCCAATGTCGTGAGACGGAATCGATAGTGTCGTTGGAAAGAGGGTTCTGTTCATGTGCCGAATTGCAAGTCTTTTCTTGTTACAGAGGCTGAAAGGAAGCATGTCAGGCAATGCATGCGATTTCAACAACATCGAGACGCAAGCTGTCATCAATTTTTTTTCCTGCAAGGCAAGGCGCTGAAGGAAATTCACGCCATTCTGACAGAAACATTAGGGGAACATGCATCATTGTATGCCACCGTCAAAAACTGGGTGGTCCAGTTTAAACGTGGTGATTTTTCCACCTGTGATGCGCCTCATACTGAACAACCCAAAACAGTGACCACCCTGGAGATTATTGATCAAATTCACGAGCTAATCATGGAAGACCACCAGATTTCAGCTAAATCAATAGCTCAGCAACTGGGCATCTCACGTGAGTGGGTTGGGTCCATCATTCATGAAGATTTGGACATGCGGAAGCTCTCTGCGAAGTGGGTCCCGAAATGCCTGAACACAGATCAAAAACGTCAATGGTGCCAGTTGTCTGAGCAACTTTTGGAATTTTTTCGGCATGATCCAAATGATTTCATTTCGGGCGTGATTGGTGACCATGGACAAAACCTGGTTATATCACTATGACCCGCCAACAAAGCAACAATCAATGGAGGGGCAGCATAGCAGCTCACCCCGCCCCAAAAAATTCCGAGTCCAAAAATCCGCTGGAAAAGTTCTCGTCTCGATTTTTTGGGATCAAGACGGCATCCTCCTCATTGTTTATCTTCCAAAGGGCCAAACTATCAACGCGGAGTATTACTCATCTCTGCTGGTGCAATTGAAGGACATTTTGAAGGAAAAATGCACACCATGAAGGTACAAGACAAAATGAAGGTACTGCTCCACTCATTCTTAACTTCTGTACCAGATGGAGATGTACCGTTAGCTTCATGACCCAGTAAAAGTGTCCCTTTTTCTCACTGAACAGGTGGAACCCAGAGACAGTCTGAATGTTTTTGAAAAGAGAAAAATCTCATGCCCCTACCAGAAATTCAAACCGTGACTCCATGATCATCCAAACCACGGCCCAGTCACAACACCAACAGAGTAATCACAGCTCCCCCAGAGACAAAGTGAGGGATCAAATGAACCACTGCAAATGGAACAAGTGTCTAATGACAGGTTTCGTATACTGCTACTGCACCCTACATATATGGTCTGGCCCACTTCAACAAGAACTGCTATTCATATTTCTGAATGGTGCACAACAGATTCACTGTCAGCTAAGGACGACAGGTTGGTGCCTCTGCATTAGGTGTTAAACTGAGCTACCTATGAAATGATCAGCAGATAGCTCCCTGAACCCTTCAATTAAATTATAGCATTGTAAATAAACAATTATACTCACATATCACACACACATAATTATAAATTACAGCGCTTAATCATAAGGTTTGCAGGTCTGCAAAGTATGCATCGCTCTTGGACCCCTCAACTGTTGAAGACTAAGGCACCATATTCCTTCAAAATATCAAGAAACACAATCCCAGTGTCAAAGTGTCAGGCCTCAATAAAACTGCTGTGATAACTTCAAATCTACCAAAAATAACATTTTTGTAATATTGTAAGAACCACATCATCCGGATGTAGTGCACGAATAAAGACATGAAAACGGGGCATACACAAGGGTATGCAGTGAAGAAGGTGAGTTGCACTGGATGCACTTTGTGTTACAGGAAAACAATAGCAGACCATCATAAAAATAAAACCCTTTCCTCCATCAAAAAATAATACAATGTAGATTGCCTTTATTCACATTCTACCGGTTTCAATCCTTGTAAAGGGATTCATAGGACTGCTTTTGAATTTGTAAAAGGTCAGTGGGTTGGTTTCTGGTTTTAATGAACCAACTCCAATAGTTGTTAGGTGGCTACTTCACTACTCTGCAAGAAAATCAATATCTGAAAGCCCCAATCACAGTCACAGAACACATGGTTAAGAACTCAATTTTCAGCCATGACTAACACATTAATAAAATTAGTTATAAAACTTTACAAATAATATTACAGACAGATCATGATCTTATAGCAGCTGTGTACAGACAGTTTGTCCAGCCTCAAGCATAAAGCAGTGGGGTTTATGGCTGGGCAGCCTGCAGGAAACAAATATATCTACAACAGAGTTGCCTCTCTAAAATCATAAGTTTGCTTTCTTTCCTCACTGCACAATTTTTATTCCACTTAATGCCTCTTCTGACATGCAGTTCCGCACACAGTGTGCTATTTCATATCTACGACTACAGCTAACCATACGGTTTCCTACCTCACCAAGCGGCATATAGGACAAGTACTCGGGAGGAACTAACTTGTTGTGCAGTTAACAGCTGGCAAAACAGAACCATCTCCACTCCAAAAAGGACTTGTAAACAACTACCCTGACACCCTGCTAGTACCTCCTGTAGACAAATCCAACTAGACAGACTGAAAATGGTTCCCTGCACAATGCTGTATGATTCCAAATGTGCTCCATATAATACCAATATGACAATCAGTTAGGTAACATTCAACAATTCCACTCTTCTCCTACATGAAATAATCAAATACCCAATTCTTGATGTAGAGCTTATATTTTATACTGCATGAACTCAAGGCACTCCACTGAATAAAATCATGATATGACTCAGTTAATCCCACAGATCTGTAAGGTTCTTTTATCTGCCCGATTCAAGAAAATTGGGAGATTTCAAGCCTTGGATGTCAATAAACAAAATCAACTACAGTTCGTAACTCTCTACACTCTTCTTTCTGCCATGAATTCAGCAAGACACAGGGGCTCACTAATTTCATTTATCTCATAACCACATAATCCACCACACATACAATGTCTATTTACATTCATCAAACAGTAATGAAAGCTGCAGCATGCATATCCTAAAACCAGCAAAATGTACAAGCATCCTCTGAAGCAAATTAATAGAACAAAGATACACAGTGTGATTATTTTCATAAAGTTCCAGGCATTTGGTCAGACAGTCTGAACTGCTATACGGTGAATATCAAGGTCTTGTGCATGGAGATCATCATCCTGCATTAAGAGAATGGTGTGCTAGCAGACGAGGCCACTTTAACATACACAAAAGCTAATCACATGACTCAAACAGAGGGACTGTAAGATCTGGTTACATTACTATGAATCAGAACAGCTGTTCTCACTTGCACAGTCATTAATTTTGTCAGATGTAGTCTCTACTGGCGACACTTGTACTGAAGGTCATGATGCACAATGACAAGAACTGTATAAAAGTAATTCACTGATACAGGCACAATCGTTATGATTCACTTCTACGTGTATCTACCTGCAGATGCGTACTAAATTGGTCAACATAGAACTTTACTATAAGTAAATTATACACCGCTACTAAAAGTATCAAATTATCACACCTTGTCCTTAACAGCAAGTGGTAGGGATTGGATCTTGCACTCATTTCATGCGCTATCTGCTGCAAGAGTGTAACACATTTCTGTCCAGTAGTGGCAGAAACATCCAGTGACATGACGCGACTGAGAAGAAGAAAATACCACCGCAGTGCTCCAGCTGATACAGTACAAGATATCACTGGCAACCACTCAAGCAATGCACGCAGAACACAACCATCAAACTGAACCGTTACAGCGTCAAGGACATTCTTCATTCCCCTGTAAGAAAACAAATATATCATTTAAACTAAACTACACCACAGACAAAACATAAAGTACAGCAGACATCTGACAGTCTAGAACCATCAAGACTGAGGTGGTGCCAGACTGTCAGAGGTAAAGGCTAGTTTTCTATATGCCATATACAGTACATATGCATGTGTGTGTGTGTGTGTGTAAACTACATACTGTGCAAGACCTGACCATTCACTCCCATCTAGTCCCATGATTAAGAATGCATGCAGCTCAACATCTACTCACTCTGTATGCCTTCATGGACTACACAGCAAAACCTTTACCTTTGCCTTTCACATAAAAATTCATATGGGAAAAGCTTCATTGAATTATTATGAACAGGAAGAGATTCTGAGACACTTGTAAAGTGTTCTTAATACTTCCAAATATATAAAATAAGGAACATACGCACAGTGTAACAATTCTGTGGTATTTACTCCTGCTTATTTCAGAAACCAAACCATGCCTCATACACAAAAGGCACACTGGACACAAATTATGAGCTCAGTTCTTCTCAGTAACGTCTACTCAAAAAATTCTGTGAACACTCTGTACAATACAGTGAGAACCATGTCTGAAGTTTGTTAAATTAGAGAACTGGTTGCTCTCATTCCAAAGTACAGAAATATTTGCCATAGTACACTTCAAGTACTTGCAAAACTGCAAGTACATCCTCATATGGTGTCCATTATTCTCTTGCAATTCTAATCAAAATTATGATGTGTCAATAAACTTCAGCAGTGTCAAATTCCAGTGGTTCTAAAGTTGTTTCATGCATACAGGCAGACAGACAGACAGTAATTTTAACAGGTGAACCTAGAGGACATAAATACACATATAAATTATATGCTAAACATATATACCACTACGTATAATGTATACAGACAGAACAGAACGAAAGAAAGAAACAAAGAAACAGACAAACAAACTAGAGGAAGGATGGGAAAAAAGAAGGAAGGAAAGAAAAAAGAAAAGAAGAAAAGATGGAAGTTACTGACCAGAAATTGTCTGAAATATGACTACTCACCAATCACACACTATACAAACACCTATATATCAATTTGAATTAAAAAATCACAGTTTTAAATAAGAGGGGAATTACAAAAGTAATGCCTCCTATTTTATTTCTCAGAAAATACAGTTACAATTAAAATGCAATTTACCTACATCAGGGGTATAACCTTATGCAGATGAAATTACTTTTCCACAAAGTCTCCTTCATTATCAACTCACTGTAGGCTGTAGGACAGTCACAGAAAACTCTTTGCTGTAGCATCAGAGCTTGTCACGTGCGCGTGCGCATACAAGCATACACACACACACACACAGTGTTTCAGATTGTCTGCAAAATGGCGTCAAGAGGGCATCCGTCAGACGGCCGAAAGGATGGAAGCAGGAGGGTGTTAAATAGGGAGTACACCCCATTGTTGCAACTGCCTCCCTTGCTTGCACAATGGTGTGCTGTCTGGCGCTGTTGTGAGGAAGGATTTGAATCATCTTTCTGTTTGGCAGAACCTTTTTAATTCGTTGTTTTAACTTCTTTAATGTCTGTATGTAATGCTCTGAAATGACTGTGGCGCCTCTCTCCAGTAACTCCACTAATAAGACTCCTTCACTGTCCCAGAAAACGCTTCCCATGACTTTACCTGCTGAAGCCTGAACCTTGAATTTTTTCTTGCAAGGTGATGGCTGATGTTGCCATTCCACTGCTCTCTATCAGTGACTCATAATGATGAACTAAGGTGTCAGCACCAGCAATTATGTTTGACAGAAAAGCATATTTGTCTTTCTCACCATACTGACAAAGTTCTGCATATATGTTTTGTGGGCTCTTCTGTGTTCAATGATGAACGTTTTTGGCACACACTTTGTGCCAACTGTTCTGAGCCAAGTACTCTAATGATGGCCATAACAAATTTTCCAATCCCTATTTTGGCGCACAGTTCACATGTTGTGGTGATGCAGCAGTCATCCTGAATCATCCCATTAAACTTCATGTCAGTCTCCATCATTGCTGCCATGGCTGGCTGGCCACTGTGGGACCCATCACCAATGCCCTCTCCACCGCTCTCACAACAACAGACCCAGCACCTACCGCACCTAAAATCCAAGGCATCCTCACTATACATGATTCTCAGTTGCCTATGAATCTATCGGACTGAAGCATTCTGCAGTAAGGTAAATTCAATGACTGCTCTCCAGCTCGTATGTATGTCCACATGTCGTTTTGCACTGCTACTGTGTTGAATGCGACTGCCTGGAGCACCGATGGCCCTGAAAGAGCTGGATAGTGTTACTATTTGGTGGGTAATATAAGACACTCTGCCAGGCACCACATGTAACATAAAAAAACAGGAGACATTACTGGTACCAACCTTCATAAAACTTACTGTACCGCAGAGCACCTCACTAACACCTGCCCTCAGCACGATTGCTGTTGCCAGTGTTTTGTCACATATGTGGCATGCATCTGCCAAAAATTATGTGTTTTTTTCCCCCTGCTCTTAAACTTACATCAATTCACATAAGAGTCACAAGTGCCAACCACTGGGTTTGACACAGGCCTTGCACTTTACAAAAATATTACTTGACCCATGACACAGCTTGTCTTGAAATACTGGCAATATTTCTTTAACATTACCATATTACCATGCACTTCCACAATTGCTAATGCCCTGAATAATAGTGTCACAATTAACATAAGTGTCAAAATTTTTTTTCCAGTGAAGAAAAATGGCCCCATGATGTTGTAGGTGCTCACTGCCCTTTCAGGCCACTGAACAGAACCCCATGAATCACATTGCAATTTTCGTAATACCAAAACCTGGTGTTTTGGCTGTTTAAATCCATACTACATGTAAGCTGTGTGTCATCCAAGAAAAAGACAAGGCTCTGTAATCCAATTTTTTGCCAGCACTGACCAGTGATTTCATCTTTTTCAACCATTCTGTGCCCTGCTCTTTCACACGGCTCTGTTGACACAGCTGGTTTTAAACCTGGGTAATATTCCTCCACCACACATAGTGCTGTACTCAGCAGCAGGATAGGTTACATTTCTCACAAGCCCTGACAACCTTCTGCTATAAATGGGTGGTTGTATCATGCAGCAGTGGATACAACCACATAACAGTCAGTTGAATCACACTGCATTATAAAGTTCCTATTTTCCTATGCTCCGAGAACAGATCTGTGAGACACTCTGTAGGGCATTTACTTTTATTGACTTAAAAAAAAGACGTGCGTGCGCGTGCACACACACACACGCACACACACATACACACACACATATGCAGTCTCTATACTACAAACTGTAACATATAACAAAATACAACCATCAAAGAATGCACACAGATTACCCAAACAGCAACATCATGACCTGACCCACTTTTCAGTCAGGCAGATACAGACAATGCACTCTTCTGGTGTTACTTACTCACTGCATATGATGATCAGTTTAACACACTTGTGAGCAATACTTCTTCCTGACAACAGCATACAGTGTTTGATAAGTGAAGTCAGATTATTTTCCACAATTCTAGCAAGTTCCACTTGTTGTGTTTTCCCCTCTCCTCTGGCTGCCCTGTGTCGACCAAGCCGTATTGATGCCACCCAAATCAAAATATCTAAAGCCATACTCTGGGCTGCAACAGTTCCATCAGGCCCCTCTAGACAAATAACTTTCACAAGCTTCTCAACAAACGAATTGGACTCCAGCATTGCACAACGCTGATTCCTGTGGAACAAAAACAATCAGAAATTTAGTTACATGTACATGTCAAAAAAAGATGTATCCCCAGATAAGTGCAAACAGACACATCTTAAAATAACTGCATAAAATTACACACATGAAACACCATACAAACTTCATGAGTGGGTCGTAACAAACTACGGTAAGAAAATTCATGGAACACAGCCTGTTGTGCGAAGCTAGTACAGTAAAATGTCGCTGTAACGAATGCCAGTATAACGAAATGTTCAGAATTGCAAAATTATTTTTAGGTCCCTGCCCTTTTCCCTATTTAATGTGTGTTAAAACATTTCATTTTAACGAATTTAGAACTTTCAGTATAACGAATTAAAATTTCG
>JGI20166J26741_12287805_pt1 | contig 17702 bp, 16 predicted proteins | sample TergutCu122P5_FD_26741 | JGI IMG/M metagenome (IMG submission 26741)
GGATCTATGAGCAGTACGACCATCAGGTCATGTGCAACACGGTGGTCGTGCCCGGCGCGGCCGACGCCGCGGTGCTGCGCATCGGCGACACGGGCCGCGGAGAGGTGACTTCGCGCGCGATTGCGGTCAGCACGGACTGCAACGGGCGCTACGTTTACCTGAACCCGCGTCGCGGGGCACAGATCGCGCTGGCGGAGGCCTGCCGCAACGTGAGCTGCACGGGGGCGACGCCGGCCGGTGTGACCGACTGCCTGAACTTCGGTTCACCCGAGAAACCGGAGGTCTACTGGACCTTCGTTGAGGCGGTGACCGGTCTGGCGCAGGCCTGCCGGGCCTTCGGTGTGCCGGTGGTCTCAGGCAACGTCAGCTTCTACAACGAGAGCTTCGGCGCCGCCATCTACCCGACTCCGACGGTCGGCGTGGTGGGCACGCTGGCTGACGTCGAGGCGCACATGACCCAGGACTTCAAAGCCGTCGGTGACAAGATCATCCTGATCGGCGCCACTCTTGACGAGTTGGGCGGTTCTGCCTGGCTGAAAGAGCGTGCGGGGATGGTCGCCGGCGAGATCCCCGCTCTTGACCTGGCGCTTGAAGCCGCAGTCCAGGCGATTGCGCGCGAGCTGATCGCCCAGGGACTCATCAACAGCGCCCATGATGCGAGCGAAGGCGGCCTGGCCGTTGCGCTTGCGGAAAGCTGTCTGACCGGCGCTCTGGGCGCCGAGGTCGCTTTCGACGATGATCTATCGCCGGTAGCTTCGCTCTTCTCTGAAACGCAGAGCCGGGTGCTCATCAGTGCCGCCCCGGAACGTGTCGACGAGGTGATCGACTATCTGGTCGCTGCCGAGCTGCCGTTCTCTGTGCTGGGCGAAGTGCGCCCGGCCGCGGACGGCATCCGTATCCTTGATAAGGCTGAACTCAGCTTCGAAGACGCGCGCGCCGCCTGGGAAGACAGCCTTCCGCGTCTCATGGGAGATGCCTGATGTGCGGGGTTTTCGGCGCTTATGCGCCAGGCGAGGATGTCGCGCGCCTGACTTACTTTGCGCTGCAGGCGCTGCAGCATCGCGGGCAGGAGAGCGCGGGCATTGCGGTGGGCGACGACAAGACGGTGACCGCGGTCAAAAACCTTGGCCTGGTCAGCCAGGTCTTTGAGGAGACCGACCTGGCGTCGCTGCCGGGATCGGTGGCTATCGGGCACACGCGCTACTCGACGACAGGTCAGAGCACTGCGTGGGAAAACTCACAGCCGCACATGTCAAGCATCGGACGCCAGCTGATCGCGCTCGCTCATAACGGCAACCTCATCAACACTACGGCCTTGCAGGAGGGGCTGCAGGCCAGCAAGATGCACCTGCGGAGCACAACGGACAGCGAGGCGATCGCGGCGTTGATCGGCGAGATCACACAGCGCACGCATCACATCCGCGAGGCGGTTGCGGAGACGATGCTGCGCGTGCGGGGGGCCTTCGCGGTCGTGCTCATCACCGAGATGGCGCTCTACGCCTTTCGCGATCCGCTCGGGATCCGGCCGCTTTGTCTGGGTGAACTCTCTGACGGGCGCGGCTGGGTCGTGGCAAGCGAGACCTGCGCGCTCGACATCGTGGGCGCGCGCTTCCTGCGCGACGTCGAGCCCGGCGAGGTCATCAAGATCAGCGCGGAGGGCATCGAGACCTTTTCCGCGAACCCCTGGCCCCAGCGTCGCGAAGCGCTCTGTATCTTTGAGTATGTCTACTTCGCGCGGCCCGATTCGACCATGGAGGGCGCCTCGATCTACGAGTCGCGCTTCCGTATGGGCGAGACCTTGGCGGGCGAGTATCCGGTTGCAGCCGACGCCGTCATGAGCGTGCCGGACAGCGGAACGCCGGCGGCGGTTGGCTACGCGCATGCAAGCGGCATCCCCTATCTCGAAGGTCTGGCGAAGAACCGCTATGTGGGGCGGACTTTCATCCAGCCCACGCAGTCGCTGCGCCAGCTGGGTATCCGTCTGAAGCTCAACCCCATGCGCTTCGCCCTTGAAGGTAAGCGCCTGGTTGTCGTCGACGACAGTATCGTGCGCGGCAACACGACGCGCGCGATCGTGCAGATGCTGCGTGAGGCGGGCGCGCGCGAGGTCCACATGCGGATCTCGTCGCCGCCGGTCGCCTGGCCTTGCTTTTTCGGCATCGATACGGACAGCCGCGACCAGCTGATTGGCGCGCACAAGACGGTCGAGCAGATCCGTGCGCATATCGGCGCCGACAGTCTGGGCTATCTCTCGCAGGAAGGGATGATCACCGCCACGGGACTGAGGGCTGAGAACTTCTGTCTGGCCTGCTTCGACGGCCACTATCCGCTCGACGTGGCGGACAAACTGGCCGCCGAGGCCGCCGAGCATCCTGGCATCGGCACTGCAAAGTTGGAGATGTGACAAAGGGGATCGTTTCCTTTGTCACATAATGGGAGAAACAACATGACCGATCACATCAGCTATACTGACGCCGGCGTCGACATTGACGAAGGCGCCGCGGCGGTCGAGGCCATCGGCGTCGCGGTCAAAAGTACCTATCGCCCCGAGGTGGTCGGGGATCTGGGAGGCTTCGGCGGACTGTTCAGCGCAGCCGCTCTGGCACACTATGACGACCCGGTACTCGTCAGCGGTACGGACGGCGTCGGCACGAAGCTTGCTCTCGCGCAAGCCTACGGCAAACACGACACGGTCGGCATCGATCTGGTCGCCATGTGCGTCAACGACATCCTCTGCTGCGGCGCCGAGCCGCTGTTCTTCCTGGATTATCTGGCGACTGGCAAGCTTGACGCCGCGCGGGCCAGCGAAGTCATCGGGGGCATCGCTGCGGGTTGTCGCCAGGCGGGAGCGGCGCTCATCGGCGGCGAGATGGCCGAACATCCCGGCGTCATGCCCGCCGACGACTACGATCTGGCAGGCTTCTGCGTCGGCGTGGTCGAGCGCGCGCGTATGGTCGACGGGCGCGATCTGGCCGACGGCGACGTCATCCTGGGACTCGCCTCCAGCGGCCTGCACAGCAACGGCTACTCGCTTGTGCGCCGCGTGATCGCGGAGCGCAGCCTGGACCTGCACGCGGACTTTGAGGGATACGGCGAGCTCGGCGCACTCCTGCTGACACCGACTCGCATCTACGTGAAGCCGGTGCTCGCGGCCCTGGCGGCGGGACTTCCGATCAAGGCGATGGCGCACATCACGGGCGGTGGGATCACGCACAACCTCGGCCGCTGCCTGCGCCCCGGCTTTGACGCTCTGGTTGATCCGCACGCCTGGCAGATCCCGCTGCTGCACCGCTTCATTGCCCAGCAGGCGGGCCTGACTCCGGAAGAAGCGCTCGCGACCTTCAATTGTGGCATTGGACTCGCGTTGGTGGTCGCCCCCTCTGATGCCAGCGCGCTGCGCGCTCACTTCGAGGCAGCGGGCGAGCAAGTCTCCCGCCTCGGCCTCGTCGTAGCTGGCAACGGCCAGACCGTCCGCTATCAATAACACAAAAAGACCAGTCGCTTTTGTGTCACGCCAGGAGTAACAGCAACAGCAACAGAGCAACAGGAGACCCAACGATGACCCTTAAACTCGGCATACTGATCTCAGGTAACGGGAGCAACCTGCAGGCCATCATTGACGCCATCGCGGCGGGTAGCCTCGATGCGGAGATCCGGGTGGTCATCTCGAACAAGTCAGAGGCCTACGGCTTGAAGCGCGCTGAGGCCGCCGGCATCAAAACGGCGGTTGTCCGCCCCGCTGACTTCGCGCAAGGGACAGCCTCCCTCGAGCCCTCTGCTCTTTACAACGACAAACTGCGCCGCATCCTGCAGAACGCTGAAGTCGACTGGGTCGTTATGGCGGGCTACATGAAGCTCCTGGGGCCGGAAGTGCTGGATGCCTTTCCCAACCATGTTCTCAATCTGCATCCGGCCCTGCTCCCGGCTTTTCCCGGCGCACATGCCATCGAAGAGGCCTACCGCGCCCGCGTACCGGTGACGGGCGTGACGGTGCATATTGCCAACGAGCGCTTCGACGACGGCCCGATACTCGCGCAGACAGAAGTACCAATCCTGCCAGACGACACGCTTGAGGTGCTTGAGGCGCGCATCCACGCCGCCGAGCATCGCCTGCTCCCCCAGGTTCTGGCCACCTTGGATTAATCATAAGCCTTAAATTATGCTTGCTTTTTTTAGTGCAAAAGATATAATGATAAGCAGCTAAGGCTTTTATCCGGAGGACAGGTCCTCGAACCGCATTATTTTTTCCGCAGGTGGCATCTTACGATACGTGTTTTCACAACTCGGAGGAGGTTTAATGGGAAGTGCAGTTAAGCCAGAGCTTCGTCGACCAAGTGACGGGGCTGCGGCGTTCGAGCGTATCTTGGAGCGAGAGACGCAACTTCTTGCCGAAATTGAGGATGCGCGCAAGCGGGGACGTTCGCTGGTGGCTCATGCCCCGGATGATAAGGACGTAATCACCAAACAAGCGCTGGAAGAAGCGCGTGTGCGAGCCCAAAAGGAATCGGCCTCGATACAAGATCTGGGACTGACGAAAATAGAAGCGCTTCAAAGACAGCACGTGCAGGAACGTGCTGCTTTGCGTTCTGAGCTTGAACGCACTGTTGATCCGGCGGTTGATATGGTCGTTGCTATGGTGACGGGCGTCGTTGGCGCCACGCAAGGGAGCGATGCCTGATGATAACTGAGATGTCAAAAGTACGGATCATCGGGCTGAAGGCGGTGTTTTCGCAGACGCTCACGGCGCTCTACAGCTTCGGGAAGCTTCAGTTCGACGACCTGACTCCCGCGATCGAAGCAGGGGAGCTGCCTATCAAGCGCATGGAGCAGCCGGCGGAGCGCGAGGAAGAGGTTGCGCAACTCACTGAGGATATGCAGCGCTGCGAGGTTGTCTATCAAGGTCTGTATGGCGATGAAGTGCGCCACCTGCCCGCAGGACAGGATAATCCGCTGTTCACCGTGCAGACTCCGCGTCTTCTTGAGCAGGCAGAGAAAACACTCGGGCGCCTGGAGCCTGTGGTAAAAGACCTGGTGTCCCAGCGCGAAGCGCTTGAAGAGAAGTTGGCGGAGCTCGATAAGCACAAGCCCATCGTCGCCCAGGTCGCGCCGATCATCGATCGCTTTACCGTAGGCGACACTAACGGACTGGGGGCGCTGGTCCTGCTGATCGAGAAGAAGCACGAGTCCCTGATTAAGATGTTCGAGCCGGCTTTGCAGGAGATCAGCAGCAGTCGGACGCGCGTCATCGACGCGGCTCCGGATAAAAATATCATCCCGCTTGTGGTCGTATTTGAGAAAGAATACGCAAAGCGGGTGTGGGCGTATCTGAAAGATGAGCATACCAGCCAGATCAAGTTACCGTCCGAGCTGGAAAACATCCCGCTGCCCGAAGCGATTAAACGCCTGCAGGAGCAGTCCGAGAAGATTCCGGCGCAGATACAGAAGATCAATGGCTCCCTCAAAGAGCTGGGGGAGAGTTCCTTTGGCGAGTTCGTTGGCCTCAAGGACGCGATCCATGATCGACTTGAGGAATACGAGGTGACCAAGCTCTTTGGCGAGACAGCCTTCACGTTTGTCATCGAAGGCTATGTCCCCAAGAGCGATCTGAGCGGTCTGATCTCGACGGTCACCGCCGTTGATCAGAACGTTCTGGTCGAAGAAGAGCCGATCACGCCCGCGATCTATCCTGAAGTTCCCGTTGAAGTTCAGAAAAGAAAGGGCATGCTGAACTCCTTCCGCGCGGCTCTGGGGCTGTGGGGCATGCCGCTCTACGGGCAGATAGACCCCACCGCCATCCTGGCGATCTCATTTCCCTTCATCTTCGGTATGATTGTCGGCGACGCCGGCTACGGACTGCTGATGGTGATCTTCTGCCTCGCGCTGCGCATGAAGATGCCCAAGTCTCTCGGGGTACAAAACATCACGGGGGTGTTGCTTCCCGCGGGTATCATGACGATGATCTTCGGGGCGTTCTACTTTGAGTTCTTCGGGAACCTGGGCTATGAATACATCCCCTTCCTCCATAATATCAAGCCCATCGAGATAACCAGTTGGTTCTCGATTCCCTTCCTCAGAACTGAAAGCACCATGATGACCACTCTGCTGTTCCTCGCCTTGGGAGTTGGCGTGTTTGAAGTCGCGGTTGGTCTGGTCATCGGAATCATCAACAGCAAGAAGGCGGGGCACAAGAAGCATATATTCGAGAAGGGTGGCATCCTTCTTATCATCTTTGCTGCGCTTCTGTTGGTTGTTGGCATGATGATGCCGCAGGTCGAAGCGCTTTTAGGAGCAGGCGGCGCCGCCATATTCAGGTATGTCGCCTATGTGGTGCTTGCCGTAGGGTTCATATCCGCGCTCTTCGGGGGCGGTATCATGGGCGCCATCGAAACGCTTGAAGCAGTTAGTCATGCAGCGAGCTACATTCGTATTATGGCGGTTGGTCTGGTTGGCGCGCTGCTGGCCGATGCCGCAAACGACCTGATGTTTAAGACACTGCCCAATATCGGCGGTATCGCCATCGGACTGATACTGCACATCCTGAACTTTGCGATCATCTTGTTCAGTCCGTCGATCCATGCCTTGCGTCTTACCTTCCTCGAGTTCTTTAGCAACTTCTTTGATCGGGGAAGTAGACAGTATAAACCGTTTGCACGAGCAGGAAAGGAAGAACGTTTATGAAAAGGAAAGCTTTCGCGAGAGGACGTAAAGCACTTCTGGTTGCCTTCATGGCCATCAGTCTTGTTATGGCGCCGGCATTGGCACTGGCAGCCGAGGGCGCCGCAGCAGCCACTACGGACAGTTCGGCCGCAGCGGCCAAGTATATCGGCGCTGCAATCGCCATGGCGGTCTCTGCGCTGGCGGCTGGCTATGCCCAGTCTAAGATTGGTACCGCTGCAGCTGGCACGATCGCCGAACGGCCGGAAACGGCAACGATGCTTATCGTGTTGCAGGCGCTGCCTGAGATTATCGTCCTTCTGGGCTTCGTGACCTCACTGCTCATCGTTTCTGCGAGCTGAGCGTCCCATGGCGATCGAAGAGATCCTATCTGCCCTGAATGCGCAGGCTCAAGCTGAGATCGATCGGGAGACCGCTCAGGCTCAGGCTGAGACTGACGAGATCATTGAGGGTATCAGGCATGACGCGCAGGCGACAGCGGATGCCTTTGTCGCCAGTGCGGTGGAGAAGGCGAAGGGGTCAGCCGAGCGCGACTTTAACGCTGCGCAAGCGGTCTGCCGCCGGCAGAGAGCCGATGTCCGCCGTGAGGTGTTTGACGAGGTTTTTGTCAGAGCGGGTGAAAAAATCAAAGCGGTCCGTTCTGGCGGTAACTACCCGCATCTACTGCGCGAGCTGATCATTGAGGCGACTTCCGGCATGGGTGACTATGTGCTGCATGTTGATCCTCGGGACAAGGACCTTGTTATGAGCATGTACCCGGGAGGAGTGTCCTGCGTAGCGGATATCGAAACTATGGGTGGCATAGTAGTGACTTCTGTTGATGGGCGTATCAGGCGCTCATCGACGTTTGAAGACCGGCTTAAACGGGTTCAGGAAGATCATATCGAGTCGATCGCAAAGGTACTGGGCGTGTGAGCACGACGATGAAAACACCGCTGGCTCAAAGCCTTTCACCAGGCGGGACACCCTATGCGAATCCCCGCATCCGGGTTGCTCACCAGCGCCTGTTGTCAAGAGACGAGATCGAGTCCTATCTGCATGAGCGGAACTTCGACGCGTTCTTCAAACGTCTGAGCGAGGGGCCGTATGCAGCGCCTCTTGCCACCGCGCTTCTGACTCATTCAGGTATCGAGGCGGTCAGTTCTGCGCTTGCCACCGATCTTCATACCTCCTATGCCTGGGTCTATCGACTCAGCAATGACCACTATCGTAAGTTGTTGACGGCCCTTGCTGCCAAGTGGGACATCCTCGATCTTAAGACGATCATCAGAGCTAAGACCTCAGGCGTGCCCCTCAGTAGCGATCGCATCGCGTTTCTGGGGATCGGTGCCCAGATAGCGCCTGATGCAATCAAGGCGCTGTCCCGTCAGGAGAATATCACCGATGTCGTCAATCTTGCTTTGACCTGGGGGCTTCCCTATGGAGAGGCCTTTTCAGAGGGACTTGAAGCGTATAGCCTCAAAGAAAACGTGGCGCAGTTTGAACTCAAACTTGACCACGCCTATGCGCTGTGGGCATGCTCGCAGCTCAGAGGAACCGGAGCGGCGGCACAATACGCGCGTCGCGTATTTGGCCAGTGGATTGACACCCTCAACATCGATACGCTGATCCGACTTGCCGAGACCGTCGACGAGATCGAAAAGCCACTCTCCTATATGCTGCCTGGGGGCCTGTACTTGAGCAAGAACCTGTTCGCGTCGATGATTACCGTCAAAGACATTACAGATCTGGTCGAGGCCTTGGGTAAGGTGCTGCCTGCCTATCGTGCGGCTTTAAGCGCAGGCTTTGGCAGTTATGGCCTGACCGGCCATCTGTCTGAGATTGAGCGGGCTCTTGAGGTGCGACTGATCCGTCAGACCATCAAGGAGGGTTCGCGCGACATTCTGGGCTTTGGCGTGGCCTTGGCCTACCTGACCGCAAAAGAGAATGAAACAACCAATCTGGGCATCATCGCGCACGGGATCTATCGTGGCGTGTCGCCCCGTATCATCGAGAAGGATCTGGTTCTTGTATAAATTTGTCGCCATAACGGATGAAAGTGTTGCCGACGGGTTTCGGCTCGGCGGAGTTGAAGTTACCAGCATCGGCTCGGTTGAAGAGGCGCACGAGGCACTTGTGCGGATGATGGCAGATGACGACATAGGGATCATCGCGCTTGATGAGCGCTATGAGGTGGCCATTGACGAGCGTCTCCAACGCAAGATCGACGCGGTGTATCGTCCGGTCATCGTGATACTGCCGCTGCGCGAAGAGCTGGATATAGAAGCGTTTATTAACGACCGCATGAAGAGCAGGATACGCCAGGCGGTCGGGTTCGATATAACTCTGTCAAAGGGAGCATGATCGTGAGCAATGCTGATGTGACGCATACCGCCCGTGATGTAGGGCGCGTGATACGCATTACCGGCCCGGTTGTCGTGGCCGAACATATGACGGGCGCCAAGATGTATGACATTGTACGGGTGGGCGACACGAAACTGATGGGCGAGATCATCAAGCTGGTCGAAGACACAGCGACGATCCAGGTCTATGAAGAGACCTCAGGGCTCCAGGTGGGCGAGCCGGTTGAGCTGACCGGTGCGCCGCTGACCGTTGAACTGGGCCCCGGCCTTCTTTCCTCAGTTTTTGACGGCATCCAACGGCCGCTTGCTCTGCTGGCCGAACAGTCGGGCGCTTTCATCGGTCGCGGCGTAAGCGTCGCACCGCTGAGCGAGGAGAAAACCTGGGACTTCACGCCTGCATCGGTCGCGGGCGAAGAGGCGTTTGCGGGCAAGGTGCTGGGTACGGTACCTGAAGGACCCCTGCAGCATAAGATCATGGTTCCTCCGGCGCACGGCGCTGGAGGCATGATCAGTTGGGTCGCGCCGGCGGGAAGTTACCGGTTGGGTGATGTGATCGCGACTCTGGCGGACGGTACGCAGCTGACGATGCGTCAGCGCTGGCCCGTGCGCCTGGGACGTCCTTATGTGCGCAAGATGGATCCCTCACGCCCCTTCGTAACGGGAATGCGCGTGCTCGACACGCTCTTTCCCATCGCGCTGGGGGGTAACGCGATCATCCCGGGAGGATTCGGCACTGGCAAGACGGTCACACAGCAGTCGCTCGCCAAATGGGCCGATGTCGACATTATCGTCTACGTAGGCTGTGGGGAGCGCGGCAACGAGATGACTGAGGTACTCTCGGAGTTCCCGAAGCTTGAGGACCCGCGGTCCGGCAAGCCGCTGATGGATCGTACGATTCTGGTTGCTAATACTTCGAACATGCCGGTGGCCGCGCGCGAGGCCTCCATCTACGTGGGGATCACGCTGGCGGAGTACTACCGCGACATGGGCTACAATGTGGCGATGATGGCCGACTCGACGTCGCGCTGGGGCGAGGCTCTGCGCGAGGTGTCCGGTCGCCTTGAGGAAATGCCGGGTGAGGAAGGCTACCCCGCCTATCTATCGACCCGACTTGCGGCCTTCTACGAGCGCTGTGGTCTGGTCAAGCCGCTCGGCAGCACGTCGGACGACAGCCTTGAAGGCAGTGTCACGATGGTTGGCGCGGTCTCGCCGGCCGGCGGCGACCTGAGCGAGCCGATGACACAGAACTCCCTGCGGGTCACCGGCGCGTTCTGGGCCCTGGATACTGACTTGGCGCATCAGCGCCACTTCCCGGCGATCAGCTGGACGAAGAGTTATACCTTGTTCCTCGGGCAGGTTTCTTCTTGGTTTGGCGAGAACGTTGCGCATGATTGGGTGGGTGTGCGCGAGGCTGCCATGAGCATTTTGCAGAAGGAGATCGAACTGCAGGAGATCGTGCAGTTGGTTGGTCCCGACGCTCTACCGGAATCCGAAAAGGGCATTCTTGAAGTTGCCCGCATGCTGCGCGAGGACTTTCTGCAGCAGTTTGCGTTTGATGCGGTCGACGCCTACTGTCCCGTGGAAAAACAGTACGCGCTGCTTCATGTTATCACGACCTTTGGTGACGAGATGCAGAAAGCGCTTGAACGCGGCGTATTGCTTTCTTCGGTGTTGGGTCTTCCGTTGCGCCGCGAGATCTCAGAACTTAAGACAACCCCGCATGAACAGGCGCTCCAGAGGTGTAAGGAGCTTCTTACCGAAATACACACCGCTATCTCACAGTTGGAGGTGGGCTAAATGTGCGCTCAGTTTGTAGCTCCTCTCACAACGACACGCTATAGTACGCTTGACAGTGTCGCTGGACCGCTTATTATCGTACGCGGAGTAAGCGAAGCTGCTTATGACGAGACCGTTGAGATCACGATGCCTGATGGCACGACCCGTACCGGACAGGTACTGGAAGTCGAGGGGGAAAACGCAGTTGTTCAGGTCTATGAAGGAACCACGGGTATCGACGTTGAAGTCACCGCGGTACGCTTCATGGGTGAGGTCGCGCGTATCGGCGTCTCGCAGGAGCTGTTGGGGCGCGTGCTTGATGGCGCGGGTCGTCCGATCGACGGTGGAAAGCCGATCGTCCCGGAGGAGCGCCGCGACATCAACGGCGCGCCGATCAATCCTGTCCAGCGCGACGAGCCCTCCGACTTCATCGAGACCGGGGTCAGCGCGATCGATGGTCTGAACACGCTGGTGCGTGGTCAGAAGCTTCCGATCTTTACTGCCTCCGGCCTGCCGGCAAACGAGCTGGCTGCGCTGATCGTGCGTCAGTCGCGCGTGCTCTCCGGCGAGGAGTTTGCCATTGTGTTCGCCGCGATGGGCATCACGAACCGTGAGGCCTCGTACTTCATCCAGAGCTTTGAGGACAGCGGCGCGCTTGATCGCCTGGTGCTGTTCCGCAACTTGGCTGACGACCCGACGGTCGAACGCATTCTGACGCCGCGCTGCGCGCTGACGGTGGCGGAGTACCTGGCCTTTACCTGCGAGATGCAGGTGCTGGTCGTGCTCTCCGACATGACCAACTACTGCGAAGCCTTGCGTGAGATCTCGACCGCGCGCGAGGAGGTTCCGGGCCGCCGTGGCTATCCGGGCTACCTCTACACCGACCTTTCGACGATCTACGAGCGCGCGGGGCGCATCAAGGGGAGCAAGGGTTCGATCACGCAGCTGCCGATCGTCTCGATGCCTGATGATGACATCACGCACCCGATCCCCGATCTGACTGGCTACATCACCGAGGGCCAGATCGTGCTCTCGCGTGCGCTGCATAGGCGCGGGCTGTTCCCGCCGGTCGACGCGCTGCCCTGTCTGTCGCGTCTGATGAACGCGGGCATCGGGCCGGAGAAGACGCGCGAGGACCACAGCGCGGTTGCCAACCAGCTGTACTCGGCCTACGCCCAGGGCGCTCAACTGCGCCGTCTGGTCGCGATCATCGGCGAGGACGCTCTGTCTGCGACCGACCGCGCCTATCTGCACTTCGCCGCGCGCTTTGAAGAGCGCTTCATCGCCCAGGGCGCCACGGGACGCACGATCACTGAGACGCTCGACTTGGGCTGGGAGCTTCTGACGCTGCTGCCGATCGACGAGCTCAAGCGTGTCCGCGACTTCATCGACACGTACTATCCGCATGACGTGGCTGAGGCGGAGCGTGCGAAAGAAGAAGAGAAGGCGCAGCAGATGACCAAGGAGGAAGCCGCGGCCGAGAAATTCAAACAGGATCGCGAACACGCGGGGCGCGCGACCGACGAGGTCATCAGCCCCGAGGCTCAGACGATCGTTAACCGCGGAATATAGGAGGTAGGCTGAACTGTGGAGGAGGTCCGCCCGACCAGATCAGAGTTGCTGGCTCGTCGCGAGCAGATCACGACGGCTCAGGCCGGCATGGAGTTGCTCAAGTCCAAGCGCGACGCCTTGCTTGCTGAGTTCATGAGAACCGTCGACGACACGGTCAAACAAAGCGAGGAGCTGGCTGAGGTGCTGAAGAGGGCCCAGTACGGCCTTGAGGTCGCGCAGGCCATTGACGGCGAGGCGACGATCCACTCGGTTGCGCTTGCCACTTCCGGTGAGACGCTGGTCGACATAGACGGCGTGATGATCATGGGCGTGAGTGTTCCGCATGTGATACCGGAGCCCTCGGTGCGCAAGAACGCGTTTACCCGCGGCTACTCGCCGACGGGAGTGTCCCTGCGCATTGACGACGCAGCTCAGGCTTTTGAGGAGACGGTCGACGTGATCATCGCCTACGCGCAGCTTGAGACGCGCCTGCGTCGTCTGGGCGAGGAGATTGCCAAGACCAACCGCCGCGTGAACGCGCTGGAACAGATCCGCATCCCTGAGCTCAAGGTTCAAGTCGCCTACATCAACTCCACGCTTGACGAGCGTAGTCGCGAGGAGTTGTTCCGGCTGAAGAAGGTCAAGAAAAACATCGAAAAACGTAAGGCCGCGGCGCGGTAGGAGGGATTTTTAGTGAAGCTTACTTTTTTTGCCATTCCGGATAGTCTGACAACGCTCGCAATCATTGTTGCGCTGTTTGTTGTATTTTTTGGCATCATGATGCTGGTGTTATGGGGGAGCATTAACATCATCATCGATAACTATCCCGATACACCGAAAGGCGAAGGCAAGAAACGCGAAGACGAAGTCCATCTGAAGCGTCGGCGACTTCTCTACACCGCGATCATCGCTGATGGCCTGTTCCTGACCATCATCCTGTTTCTGATCATCTACATCGCCAACATCCTCATCAGCATCTGACGCAGCTACACGTTCGTTTATCTTGCGCCATACGCAGTGTCTGGTGTTTCTCCCGGGTTTGGCAATGACTTTGCAGGGGATGCCGACCCGGCGTCCCGTTTGCTCTGCAGAGCAATTTTCTTGCGTTTCCACACGCTCTCGTGTTAGAGTAAGTCGCCGCATAGTTCTGTGGGAAGGAGTATGGTCATGGAACGCACGATACAGACAGACAGGAAGCCGGGGATCGGCAGGGGCTCGACGCTGTGGCGCGGCCTGGCGACGGTGCTGGCGACAGTGCTGGTTACGGGATATGCCGGGGCTTTAACAGGTTGTAGTACCGGTTCAAGTGGCAACGCTAATGTGACTAAGACCTATCAGATCGGCGTGTTGCAACCGGTTGAGCATCCCTCGCTCGACACGATCTACAAAGGCTTTCAGGAGGGCCTGAAGGAGCAGGGCTATGCCGACAAGGTCAAGTTGGACTTCCAGAACGCGCAGGGCGATCAGAACAACATGAACACGATCGCACAGCGCTTTGTGGCCGACAAGAAGGACCTGGTGCTGGCTATTGCGACGCCGGCGGCTCAGGCTATAGCTGCTCAGACCAAAGACATCCCCGTTGTCGGCGCCGCGATCACGAGCTTCACGGCCGCCAAGCTGGTCGAAAGCAACGAGCGTCCCGGTGGAAACGTCACTGGTGTCAGCGACATGGCGCCGGTTGACGCGCAGGTTGCGCTCATCATTGACTTGGCGCCCCAGGCAAAGACGGTAGGCTTTTTGTACAACTCAGGTGAGGCGAACTCTGTCGAGCAGGTCGGTTTGATCAGGAAGGCCGTTGAGGCCAAAGGTCTTAAGACGACCGAGCTGACGGTGACGAGCAGTAATGACGTGCAACAGGTTGCACAGGCGCTGGTCAAAAAATGTGACGTCATCTATTCGCCGACGGACAACACGGTCGCCTCAGCCATGCCGACCGTGGCCCAGGTTGCCAACGCCGCGAAGATACCGGTTATTGTGGGTGCTGACAGCATGGTTACCGACGGAGGATTGGCGACGGCCGGCGTGAACTACACTGAGCTGGGCAAGAAAGCGGCTGCGATGGCAGTTGACATTCTGAAAGGCGCCAAACCTGCAGACATGCCCATCAAGGTGATGACCAATGAGTACCAGGTAGTCATTAACAAAAAGGTGGCAACTCTGTTGGGAATCACGATCCCGGATAAGTACAAGGACGCACAACTGGTGGGCGAGTAGACCCCGCCGGCTGGTATCATTATCAGGTAGGAAACAAGAGAGCGGCTCCTGCGGGAGTCGCTCTTCATATCGAGGAGCATCTATGTACCCTGTTAAGCGCGCGTTGGTATCAGTCACAGACAAGACCGGGCTGGTGGATTTCTGCCAGGCTCTGGTCGAGGAGTTCGGTGTTGAGCTGATCTCGACCGGCGGTACGGCACGCGCGCTGACAGCGGCGGATATCCCGGTGCGTGCCATCGAGGACTTCACGGGGACTCCTGAGATGCTTGACGGGCGGGTCAAGACCCTCCATCCCAAGGTACACGGGGCGCTGCTCGCGTTGCGTGATAACGCGGAGCATCAGACCACCGTCACCGAGCGGGGGATCGAACTCATCGACCTGGTCTGCGTCAACCTCTACGCCTTCGAGGATAGGATCGCGCGCAAAGGAGTAAGTGAGGCCGAGGCTGTCGAGAACATCGACATTGGCGGACCGTCGATGCTGCGCAGCGCTGCGAAGAACTTCGCTGCGGTCACCGTGGTAAGCTCGCCGGGGCAGTACGAGCAGGTGCTCGCGGAGATGCGGTCCAACGGGGGCGCTACGACGCGTGAGACCCGCCGCGAGCTGGCGCGACAGGTCTTCGCGCTGACCAGTACCTATGACCATGCGATCGCCGACTACCTGACAGGAACCGGGGGGACAGGCGCCGGAACCGGGGGGACAGGCGCCGGAACCGGGGAGATCGCCGGAACCGGGGGGGTAGGCGCCGTGGTTCTGCTTAGCGAGACCACGGCGCCTGTCCCCCCGGCCCTGGCGGTTCCCCCAGAGCTTACGTTCCACCTGACCAAGTGCCAGGATCTGCGCTATGGGGAGAACCCGCACCAGCAGGCTGCCTTCTACCGGCGCGATGACGTCCGTCCCGGCAGCATCGCGGCTGCCGAACAACTTAACGGTAAGGAACTCTCCTACAACAACCTCCTCGACACTGACGCGGCCTGGGCTGCGGTGCGCGAGTTCAACGGTCCCGCCTGCGCCATCATCAAGCATGCCAATCCCTGCGGACTGGCGACGCGCGCCGGGCTGGTTGATGCCTACAGGTGCGCCTGGGAAGCAGATCCGGTGAGCGCCTACGGCGGCATCGTCGCTTTCAACCAGGAGGTCAGCGCAGAGGTTGTCGAGGCGATATTTGCGAACAAGCAGTTCGTCGAGGTTCTCGTGGCGCCCAGTTATACGGAGGCGGCTCTCGAGCTGCTCCACACGAAGAAGAATATGCGCGTACTGGCAACAGGCATCGTGCCGCCGCCGGGTGGCGACCTGGAGCTACGCAGCACCTCCGGCGGCGTGCTGGTTCAGACGCTCGACGCCACCGACGAAGATCCGGCGACCTTCACAGTTCCAACGAAGCGCCAGCCCACCGAAGACGAGCGCCGCGAGCTGCTTTTCGCCTGGAAGGTCTGCAAGTCGGTCAAGAGCAACGCCATCGTCATCTGTCGCGATCAGGCTCTGGTGGGACTTGGCGCCGGACAGCCCAATCGCGTGGACTCGGCGCGCATCGCGGTCGGCCACGCCGGCGAGCTGGCGCGGGAGGCAGTGGCGGCAAGCGACGCCTTCATGCCCTTCGCCGACAGTCTGGAGGTCCTGGCTGAAGCGGGCGTCACCGCGGTCATCCAACCCGGCGGATCGATCCGCGATGACGAGGTCATCGCCGCCGCCGACGCCGCAGGCGTAGCGCTGCTCTTCACTGGGCACCGTCACTTCCGGCACTAAGCATGCCTCTATTTTCATAGAATTGCCGCTCCATTTTCAGCGACTCTGCTGGGAGCGTGACGGTTTATGACCAAGGCGCTGAGCAGTGGGGGGAGCAACGATAAAGCAAGCAGGATCGGTCAGTCAGTGGATTGTGCATGCATGATAATGCAGATCATGTAGCACGTTGCCTCCGTGTCAGGATTACAGAGTGTCTTGCTGCGATATGACGGCTACGCGAAGATTTTCCTGACGATCACCACAGGGCAAAAAGCTGGTCCGGTAAAAGCGCAGGTCAGAGAGCTGCCGAACAAAGGCCCGCTTTTTCAGTCGCGGAAATCTTCGCGTAGCCGTCGATCTGAAGCAGCAGAAGCTGAAATTGCAGATAATTGCCTGCGGGCCATTATAGATTGGCACAAAGAGCCTCAGAGTGATAGCCCAATAGTCATAAAAGTGGCAGCCCTCTTTGTTACACTACTGGTATAGTTATGCATGAGCGCCCTTTATGTCTATCTCGAAGCGACAACAGTCATAAAAGTGGCAGCCCTCTTTGTTACACTACTGGTATAGTTATAGCTATAATGGCGACCAAACAGAAAGACATCGGCTTCGACCACCCCAAGGCGGTCAGCCGCATCGGACCCGCGACGATCGCGCGCGGTGCTGAGATCGCACGGCGTCTCCAGGAGGAATACCCGGGAGCGCCCGTCCCCTCGCTGAACTTCCGCGATCCCTACCAGTGCGTGGTGGCGATCTCGCTTTCTGCGCAGACGACTGACGACAACGTGAACAAGGTGCTCCCCGAGCTGTTCGAGCGCTACCCGGACGCCACAGCGCTCGCCAGCGCTGAGATCGCCGACCTGGAGCGCATCATACACTCGCTTGGCTTCTATCACAGCAAGGCGAAGAACCTCCTGGGCCTGGCACGTGTGAGCGTAACTGAGTTCGACGGGCAGATCCCGGCGACGATGGCAGAACTGATCCGCCTGCCCGGCGTGGCACGCAAGACGGCCAATCTGGTGTTGACGGAGAGCTTCGGAATCGTGCAAGGTATCGCGGTCGATACGCATGTGTTCCGCATCGCGCACAAGCTGGGTCTGTCGAAGGCGAAGACGCCTGCGCAGACCGAAGGCGACCTCTGCAAGGTCTTCGACTACGATCACTGGTATCGCATCAACTACGAGATGATCACGCACGGCCGCCGCGTCTGTATCGCCGGGCGCCCGAAGTGTGGCGAATGCGTCCTGCGCGACCTTTGCCCGGGGCGGGAGAGGTGACCGGACCCGTGCTTCGAAGTGAGTTGCTTTCGGGCGATTCCTGACCTTGAACATTCAGATCAAGTGCAACAACTTTGAGTAGTGGACTTCGTACGGCGTTCGGTATCCTAAACGTTTGCGAGGTCTTCTGTTGAGCTTATC
>JGI20166J26741_12288916_pt1 | contig 17699 bp, 12 predicted proteins | sample TergutCu122P5_FD_26741 | JGI IMG/M metagenome (IMG submission 26741)
TTTGGAATTGCTGGACATTGCTGCCAAGTGTAGGGCGCTTTTGCTAAGCAGAATGTATGTGCAAGGCGCTCGTCCTGGTTCCGTCATGGCGGCATGCCTTTGTAACTGGGGTCTGAACGAATGTCTTCCCAATTCTCCAAATGCTGCCGCCTATCCCACCCAAATGGTGCATGTACGAGCCTATGCAATTGATATGCCTGACGTACCCGCGCCTAAATCAGAGGACATACCTAAACTCTGGCGAAGACATATATACTGGGTGTTACACACCATGGCAGTTGCCGCGGCTTCGATGAGACCACTAAGAATAGTGACATTAAATCCCAATCACGATTGGTCTCGAATTTGTCGAAACCTGATTACTGCCTGGATCCCTGACGCCGTCCGATGCACATGGTACATGGAAATTCATTACATACTGCCCACCAAGGAACGTCTTAACAGGATTGCCCTCTCTGCAAGCGACCGCTGTGCCTACTGCGGACAGACTGGCACCCTGTCTCATCGCATAATCGAATGTGGCGCCAGTCGTGATATGTGATGTTGGACTCGAGTCCGGATGGCTGCGATACTTCGCAACAACGCTTACCATATTTTAGACGACTGGCCACTCCGTCCTCAGTTCAACCTCTGGCCCTGTCAGAGACATGGGGCTGTTTTATGGATTCTGGCCTTTTTCGTCTCCTTTCGTGTGCAGCACGCCGATCAGCCTACCTTGCTGGACTATGTGGTCTTCATGCGGCGTGCGCGCTGGAAGGCGCACTCCTTACCGCAACGCCTCCAGAGGGTCGGGAACTATCTGTCAGTCTTTCCGCCCAGTGTGCCACGCTACCCCCGAGAGGAGGGTGACCGGATGCCACGACAGTCAGAGAATCTCGGTAGTCATGATGGACTTTAGGGAGAGTACGGTCTCCTGAACTCCCCTGAAATTATCATTTTCAGAAATCTGCCTCCTCTAAATTGCATTTCTGACCTTGTGGTACATATATGATAAATAAAACTTCTTTAAAAAATCAGTTCAGTCACGTCCAGATTTTGATACATTATGTATCTAGTATTTATTTGAACACTAGTATGATGTCCTTAGAAATTTAACGGCAGAATTTGATAATTCCTCTCTCTAGCTACAGATTTCACGTTAATTTATTCATTCATTCTGTTATCTACTTATCTTACGACGGATCCGTAGCCTCTTCCGAAGCGAGTTCTCCACACAGTGCGATCTGGTGTTTCCTCTTTCAATTTACGGTAGTCGTTCTTTTCCTGAGGGCCATTCAGTAGCTGCTTATATCTTCTTCCCGTAACTTCTATCCTACCATGTACCTTTCTTTCAATAACGTATTTTAGAAAGGCCGTTCCTACACAAGATGTGACAAATCCAATGGGGTTTCCTTCTATGTATTGCTTGTAGGGTATTCCTCTCATCCTTGATTTTTTGTAACACCTAATTTCTCACATGATCGGTCCAATAGATCTTCTCCATTGTTCTCCAGCACCACATTTCAAAATTTTCCATGTATTTCTGTCCACTTTCCGACGTGTCCAAGTTTCAGAACCATGCCAAGCTATACTCCGAATGCGGTACTTTACTAGTTTCTTCCTTAAATTTAAGCGCAATATTTTGGGGAAAAGAGTATTCTTTTTGAAAGCTTCTTTCGCCATTGCTATCCTGGATTTAATTTCCAAAACGGTACATCTCATACATCCTAAAGCTAGTGCCAAAGAACCATTTAAGTTTCGACGTAATTCGGCCATTTTCAGGCCATTAATATATGATTTTTAAAACTATTTTATTACTTTGAAATGGTAACATTTTCTTGAACCAGCAGTGCATTAAAAGAGAGATTATTCCGAAATACTAGATATTAAAATACCGAATACGTTTTCAGCAGCAAATTACAAAAGGAAAAAAATTATTCATTACTTTTATGACATATTGTTGGCCTGAAGATGATGGAATTAGGTCGAATATGGTGCCACAATAAAGTATATAATATATAGGATTATTTTCTTGCTGGTTGAACGATAAGCGACCGCCCAACGCTCGGCTAGCATTACATCATGCGCCGAGTCTCGGGAGGTTGAACAGTCGCCGAAGGAAGCGACAAAAAGATTCGGTGTGATAATATCCTTTAGAAAGTCGCCAGTGCTACGGCAGATGACGACGTTGCCTTCCTGACTGAGTGTAGTCAATAAACTGGCGAAGCATGTTGTTTGCTCCCTGGAGTTCTTTCCCGGAAACCACACACCAATTTTTTCGTCGTGAAGAGGGAATTAGTGAACAAGTCCTGGGTTTTCTGCGCTCCAGTACCGGCCGTTTTTAGAATTCACCTCTCCACCTAAGGAAAACCAACCCTCATTAGAAAAAACAATAACTGGATGAACTTTTCCATCGTATACAGACTGAAGAATCCAATTACCAAGATGCATTCTTGCAACCGGACCTTGTTCCTTCCAAGCATGAACTACTGTTGCTATACATGGTCGTAGTTGTGGCCCTTCTTGCTGACGTTTTGGAAACACCCGTGTCCCCAGCTGAAAAATGTACTGCGACAGTTTCTAGCAGACTCGTATTTGAAATACTTCCGCCCTAAAAAACACACGCAATTCAACAGCGTACCTGAGTGGTGGCATGCTATTACGTCACTGAATAACTGAGAATGCATTTACCAGCAACTCATCCAATGATTCATAGCGCAAGTCTTAATCGCCGACAGCTAAAGATCACTCTCGATTCAAAACAGTGCGAGAGAGCTTAACATGGTCGCGTAATTTGGCGCGGTCTTTGGCCCCTAGATTCCCCTAACTTAACGCCTTGTTGCTTTTATTTGTGGGGACGTTTAACAGATAAAGTGTTTAAAACAAACGCACCCTCTGGAAGAACTAAGAAACAAGATCCGCCATGAGATTTCAACAATTTTTGGCCGGAAGTCCAGGGAGTAAATAACGGGCTCCGACAGTATATTGACTGCATTCGGTCAGGAGGGCAATATTTTCAGTATCTGCTTTAGTACTGGTGGGTTTTTGATAGACTTTCTGAAGGTCATTATCACAGCGAATCTTTTTCTCGCTTCTTTCACCGACTGTTAAACCTTCCGGAATTCGGCGTATGACGTGACGCTAGCCGAGCGTTGGGCGGTCGCTTGTCGTTCGAGGAGGGGAGGAAAGAAAAAGACTCTGTACATTAGTTATCTTTTGACCTATTTAAATCCTTCTTTGTTGAAAATTAACACAACGGGATGATATACATAAAAGTTATTGTGCCAAAATTTTAAGCCCCCGTCTTCGTTTTCTGATGGGATTCGATTGCAGTGTTTTGTGCATTTCTTATCAGTTAAACAAGTGCTAATTCCCTGCAACCCACTGTCCTCGATTTTCTCGTCATTTTTGGTGACGAAGTACAAATTATGATCCTCTCCATTATATAATTTTCCCTTCGTGTCGCTTTGTCTTTTTTGGGCATGACAGAGTCTTGTAAAACGCATTCGCAAAATGTCTTCGCAACAGGAAAGTGTGGTTTACCACCGCTTTACGTGGCTTCTGCTCGAGGCTGAGGTAAGTTTTCAGCAATGAAACCTAAGTGTTTTGTGGCACATCAATCCTTGAGAGATAACAAGAACATTGTACTGAGAATTAGAGTTTGGACCTGCAGGGCGAACTGGTGCTAACATGTACAAAAGAAAGCGAAGCACCAATTAATCAATCAGCTAGCATCAACGGCTAACTGTATGTCGTGACAGTGTGGCTCTTGTGCACACTGTATTGAGATAGCGTGGCTGTATGCGCAGTATTATCTGCTCCAGAAGCTCTCACAGTGACGTGCCATGTAAATCAACTGCGTACGTACGAGGCATAAGATAAGAGCCACTGGATATAAATACGCTACTGGGCAGTTTGCGTGTTGTAATATTCGACTGTTCCACAGACGTATTACCCCGCGCACTGCGCAGTAGCGAGGTTGAAATAATGTGGCGTTCCGTCCGGTGAATATGTATCATATGTGAAGCTGTTTTCTGTGTTCTTTAATGCAGAGAACGCGTTTTCTTTCCACGGTCACATCTAATGCAGAAGGTTCGTACCAGAACTAACCGGAATGACGTCCCCTCCAAAAATGGGCTTCTTCCGTTTAAAAACTTTGTTACACGTCCGTACATAAGCCCGTTCCGCACGCATCTTGATGTGCATCTTAACTGGTAAGCCCAATTAAAATGATAGTAAACGTTATAAGTGGGTATATGCATTAAATATTCCAAATATAAACTATAATTTGAAATTATCAGTGACACTGATATCGGTACAACGTACAGAGTGTCCAAATTAAAACGCAACCCGCTCATTGAGTCTACATTTGCAATGAGTATTATGTAAATACGGAAATTACGGCGTCTTAAAGCAGGTATTTGAAATGACCTCGACGAAACAGAGTCTATGTGTCGGGTTGTTCTGCTTCAGGACATGTGCGAGTATGGAGTGTGTCGCCTTATGAACACGGCAATGAAACTTATGCGTCCCATAAAAGGCGGAGAGATTATTTACCAGCTGAGCGACAGCGTCTGAAAGACTGCTGCTTGTAGGCTAATTGGTTTATCAGTTTATGGTTTGTTTTACAGTTGTATACTCGTATATTGTCACTGGCACGGTTTTGTACGCAATAAAAATCTTATTGTAAAAGTTATTTATTGTGAAGTGAGTTAATATGTGTTTAAGCTGTGTTAACATTTTCAAATGGAGTTTGGTTTTAAATTATTAGGAGAATAACGTAAGATTATTCACGTTCTTGAGTGTGTAAAGCTAAAACTTGATTAACATTTTCTTTGGCATTGCTGCGAGTGTCAGTGGTTTGGATAATAATAATATTCCGTTATATTTAAAAGGGCGCACCTCCATTCGGAAATGGGTAGGAAACGAATAGTAGAGCGGTGTAAGTTTACCTGATGAACAGTTTTGTTTAGCCCTGTCAGTGCAGAAAATCTGCACTTTAAGCTCAGTATTATGAGCGATACACACACTACCACCCATCAGCTGCATATGCTGAGTTGTAATTACATTGTGAGGACGTGGTCATGTAATTCGTTTCTATAAACAACAGTTTTGAACGTTTAATAACAAAATTTACAATATCATGTGGGTTTGTTACTGCTCATTGTGTATAGAAATGATTCATTACAGTGTGAAATGTGCAATCGTACTAATTTATAATCAGAATAATGTATGTTGCAGTGCATAATATCGGCATAAAACAGTAATATTGGAGCACTGCTGCTGTTCGTATTGGCTATCTAACATTTACATTTTGGGATAGGCTTTTTTGGGTTGGTTTGAATATTTCGCGCAAATGATAACGGTATGAATTATGTTCGATTTATATTCTGAAGAATATGAAGCAGCCACGATAGACGCGGGGTGCATATTCCTAGTCAAGAGTACTGGTTATTAATAGGAGAGACTAGGGGAATGCGAGCCATCGGGTGATAGGAACCACAACTTTATTGTGAATACTGATGAGTTTAAAGTGATTTGGGAGGTCAGGCCCTGTGCGTCTCCGAGGTGTTGGAAACACTGCAAACGGAAACCGCCTTTCATTGCGAAGACTTCATTTACCAGCTTACCAGCCGTGCATGTGTTTTCCGTGTTGCCCTCACTAAAACGATACGATAACAGACGTACGGCAAGTATACCTAAGTACAATTTTGTCTCATTTTCGGCTGTTTAAGCACTTCAATATGCATGGAGATTCAGCGTGGTGTAATAGACTTGGACGTTATATTCTGCGATTAATAGTCAGATGGTGTCTGGGGCAAAGAGAACCACTGTGGCCTCTGTTACTCCAGTGCTGATTCTCATTGCCACACGTCGCTGTTAAATCTTACAGATATTATTATTATTGTTATTATTACTAATTGCTCTTAATTATTGTAACTGGGGCTGTAACTACCACGTTTTCCATTTGTACATGCCCCGAAATAGAAAACGAACAACTGAGAATTCTAAATGGACTGCAGAAAATCTATATTGTGTAATACGTAGCCGTTATTTTTTTAGTTTATTAAGCTTCCAACGATACTACATATATGTTCGACTTAATGCTTTTTTTTTCATAGGCTTGTCATGTGTGGTTCTCATTCTGGTGTATGAGGTGCAGTAGTAGCCGATGCATCCTTTTTGTATTCTTCATGTTTGTCGTAAAATATGACATTTATTAGCAAAATCAGTGTATATATTTCGGCAGAAATACTGAGTTACTAGATGCTAAATCAGTTATTTAAATACTTGTACCTTTGGGTTTATTTCGGATTTTTTTGGGTGGCTCCGTTCCTCCCGTTCGCCCATACACTTTAAGGTATAAATTATTGAATGTTCGGCTTACTACAGTAAGTTTTAACACACAAGTAAAATAACGTATGACGTGGGACTAATTTATAGCAAATTTTTCGAAGTTAGTTGTTAATCTATAACTTCAGTATATTTGGCATGAAGTTTAAAGGCACGTTAGTTGGAAGGTATTTCGAATGTGAAGTTCGATTATCCCCATTGTGATAAGCTGAAATATTTTAAAACGTATTTATGTTATTATTTTAAATTATTTTTTATATAACTGTTTTACCCAATTATTGTGTAGGCATATAAGTTCAGATAGGAGGAATCTTTAACTGCTGTCGACAATAAGAAATTTCGATAATCTTCGCAAGTATTTGGCAGATCACTATTCAACTTTGAATCTACAGCGTAGGATATTCAAGTCTACACGCAGCGTTTAACAGCTGGGTTTACTTACCGCCAAATACATAATACATACGGAAAAATTGCGTTGCGGATGAAATGTATTTCATCTTCAGACTCGTTCGCATATCTACGGGGTGCCCATTCATTCGTCAGTCTGTACCGGTGAAAGAGCTCTAGAATAACTAAACGCGAGGATAGAGCGGGCTGGTTGTGAAGCCAACCAGTCACCCTGTTTAGTGCGGAGGTAGGCACGGATCCGTACGTCCACTCCCCCATATAATTTCATGATCTGCGCAGGAAAATATTTACCGTACTGTGCCTTTGGCATGTAAAGATGATGTATAAAGATTCGTCGTTGAGTGGGAAGTGTCCAATAAAACCCATCAAATAACTTGAAGGAAAAGTATCATTTTTCTTCTAGGATACTATTGGATATCTATGTTATACCAAATATGTGGTTTTTTTATGACCGTGAAATATTTCTGCCGGCTATGAGGACGTATGCTGTATTTTTAACACTTTACGGTTTAAATGTTTTAGAATATAATGTATGTTACCTGATTTATGCAGATTCCTTTCTATTTTCTCTCTAAAGCACTAAAGAAAGAAGGACTTCCACTGGTGGGCTATATCTGTAGCAATTTATATGAATGACTGTTATGTGCCGGCTGCCAGCCTAAAGCAGGTCTTAGGGAAAGTATCATAATTTCACGAAAGTTGGTTCTTATTCTTTGATAAAAGCCCATTGCCTAGCTGCGTAAGTTTACTTTCTTCTTTGCTGGCCAAGCGTTGGAATAGGGGGAGAAAAGAGTAATCACCAGACATTTCAACTGAAAATATGTTCCGTCAGGTGTTGAGGACACCAATACATTTGCACCGTGCTACAGGACCCCTCACACCAAAATGCAGCGAATTGATCTCTAGGGCGAGAAAAGGAAATATGGAACTAAAACGTGATGCTGGACCTCATGGACACGAAGAGGGATGGTGAGTGGATGGGTAGGCGATTCCGAGGCAGAGGGGGTAAAAATTGGAAGGGGTTTTCTTCTGTTTCTCGTCTAGTGAAACCACGAGGTAGAACGTGTACTTTCAATCCATCGAGTGGTCATTTCTAGACATAGTTATATATCATACACTTAATGAGGGTAAAAATATTGAATTTTATGCGATTGAATTTCTGGAGCCAGAACAGGATTATCCAAACCTTGGGTTTCAAATTTCTATGTATTTTTTGCTGTATGTTTTTGGTTATTCATAACAAGACTGATAATTGATATTATTGAAATGTTCGATGGCTGTAATACCAGCACTTTATTAATGGCTGTAACTTACTTATCGAGCTGTACAAACTATCGAAACTGTTAGGTTCCCGCTGCCGGATAGTGCATATTTTGGTAACTGTGAACGATTAATCGTTCAGGATATGGCGGGACAAATTGTTGCCTATTTTCGAGGTTGCTTGAAGCGTCTGAAGTACACAGAAATCTTTTGACTTTTGGTTCGTGAATCTTACGGCCGATTGAGCTGCTTTACGGCGAAGTTAAATGACATTGTGGCTTGCGTGTTGATATTGTTTTTTTAGTAAACCTCCTTTATTATTACAAAGTATAACGAGAATATTTTTTAGGCTTTGTAGAGTCCATGTTAACTAAACGGGTTGTTTCGATAACCGCTGAGATCAAAAAGGGGACTCACGTCTGTAGGGGTTTGACGAAAGTGTGCGCTATTCCGAAGTACTCTTCTTGTTTTCTAATTTTTTTTTCTTTACATAATTGAAGTACTACTTTGCCGAAGCCGTTTGCCTTCTGTCAATCACCGGCCCCAGCGACTAAGAGTAGCTTGTTATAAGGGGTCTACCAGGTAGCTTGCACGTGAGGACGGAAGCAGAGGCAGTTGCAAAAACGTAGCATTTTAATTATATAGTATAAGAGAGAACTGTTGATTACGTTGGAAGACGGGAGTTGTCATCTTTTCTTGGTTATTGCAGTTCAAGGCTGGTATAGTAGAGTGCAAACAGATCTGCTTCGTCTTTTGCTGAAATAAAACGCACGGAAAAAATTAAACGTGTAGTCAGAAATGGGACTTGTCCTTTAAAATGTCATTTAAGACTTCCCACAGTGTGCTGGAACCGTCTTCGCCTGCAGTCAGCTGCTTGGATCAAGATACTGAGTTCACTGAGTTCCGTCGGAAAAAAAAAAAAGAGTCGGATTTATGGATGTAATGGAAAGAAGTATTTTCCACCTCATTTGTCAACTGTGAAAGTATGGGAAATATTTCTTCTAAAATTCCAACCATACGCGCTCTTAAACAAGAGAATATCCCATCATGTGCAACTGAAATTACAATACTCAGTCAAAATGTTGAATATACATAATTGTTTGTACGGATTTTTCAAATAACATTTTCGTGCGGATGTGTGTGGCAAATATGAGGAACTGAAATGCAAAATTGATGGAAAAACTAACGCTTCCTTGCAGTGTAGGGCAGAGAGTGGATCACAGGTTTTACACGTTGAGAGAAAATTGATCTTAAAGCAGCATGTGTGTGTGTGTGTGTGTGTGTGTGAAGATCTTGTTTAGGGGGAGGAAAAGGGGCGTCATGGATATTATGCAAACCATGCCTGTTCCGCGTTTGCCTGGTTCTGTAATCTTCTACTGCAGATAGCCATGGGTTTTCGTTTTTGAAGTACGTCGTTTTCGGACTGCAAAGCCTTCATGTACTTGTACGAACATGATGAAGTCATATCAAAGGAGGATCTAAATTAAAGCATTTCATTCGCTTATGAGCTTCGTGTAAGATAAAACTGCATGCATTTTCAGATGTCTGTACAAGGAAAAGAGTAACATTATAGTTGTGTACGTTGTAGCATAACAGTTGTTTTTATTTGCTACCTCAAGTTCTTCAATCTTGGTCAACTATGTGTATTACGAGTATATATAGCCTGCAGCAGAGATTTTATGCTTTAGGGCTCAGGAATAAAAACGAAGATACAGTATACACTTCGCCACATTGGTTTCGATTATCAAGTACTTGTCGTTAGAATGTGATTGTTAAAGTAGGCTTATATGCATAATTTTTTTCACAATTATTTGCATTTTTTCTGTAAGAAACTGTACTTTGAAAGGAAATAAGTGGGCCGGTACACCCTAGAAATACATTACGTCTCATCTCAGCCCAGCTATTTGAGAGCGCATTTTCCCGTTTGTGAAAAATACGGACCTTCTAGCCTTAATGGTATGCATTTTGCTTATTTCATTTTGCATCAATTTTTATAGTTGAAAATACCAGTTAGGTAGCGAAGATACTTGATGTCATTCGGCGAAATGCAAAGAGTGTACAATGTAGCGCTGCTTTTAACAGGTTCAGCCGTGCAGGATTGAACTCAGAGCCGGAATATTCTGAAAGTGAATTGTAGAATAGGGATGACAACTCCACAAAACTGGTAACATTTATGTTACTGTACTTGCAAACATTACTGGCTATATTAAAGAAAAAACATTACTACTGAAATGATTTGATGCAATGTAATAATGACCAAGAAATTTCCAGTGTCATGTTTCCTGTAATAACAAACCTCGAAGAAAACACGAAGTTTATGATTATACTTTTTTTTATAGGAGCCATCCCGTTGTGTTGTAGTACTAACTAAAATGTCGTTCAGTCAAAACACACAATATATTCAATAATGTAAAGTTTGTTACGGAAGCAGTGGACATGTCATGTCCATGTACTGAAATATCTGCCTGATGATGGTTACTGCAACTGAAATATGTGGCAAAACTTTACATTATTGAATTTATTGTGTTTCGACTGAACGACATTTTAGTTATGATTAAATGTTTCTCTTGTTACTTAAATGGTATAAAATGTGTAAATAATTCATAGTGACAAAAACGGTATCTACTACATTCTGTTAGAACTGTATTCTGTTAACACAGAAGAGGAACAGGTCGACACTCCTTTAACACTTTTAAAATTTTTGGCCTTTGCTGAAATTTATGAGCTTTATGCTGTAACTCCGAAAATTGAAACCCCTTTGGAAAGAAAGAGGTTAATAGAATAGAATACAATACAATAATATTTGGGTTCGGGCCCACTCCGAGCCCGATGCACCTAGGCCTTAAGACAGACCCTTTCTGCCCCCTATTCTGTACCAGGTCATAGGAACTCTGTTTCCTTAACAAAGTTCCAGATGGTCCCCACCCCTAGCACCCTAACTTCCTCCGGGTCCAAAAAGAAGGAATCCAGGTACACATACCCGAGTGAGGCTAAGGCCTCACACTCTCCTAAAATATGTACCGAGGTTTCCTCCTCAGTACCACACTTCCTACAGGCGGGGTTATTTCTTAGCCCCATTACATGTAGACGTCTTCTCAAGGTGTTATGTCCGGTGAGCAGACCAATAACAGCCCTGGATCGTGTCCTAATAAAGGACAATAATCGGGCCCCTCTAGCCAGAATAGGGCCTGCCTGCCTCTGTGTACCAACGGGACCACGCCACAGCGCCAGATGTTTCTCCATCCAGCGTTTCATCTTTCCTCTTATATTCTGCCTAGAGACACCCGAAAAAGGCTCAGGCCCAATAAACTGCTGACCAGAACCGCTCCTTGCGAGCTTGTCGGCAATTTCATTTCCTCTCAATCCGGCATGGCCAGGGACCCATTGTAGCCTCACGGCATGCCGGGTAGAGATATCATTCAACGCCTGCTGGCACTGTCGCACCAAGGGAGACGTTGTTTTGGCAGCCTAAAGTACTTTCAGAGCCGCCTGACTATCACAGCAAATGCTGATGTATTTCTGTGGCCGATCCTGAGTTTCAGTTTCATGAACACAGGCTAATATCGCATATACCTCGGCCTGAAAGACTGTGGCGTGTTTACCCAGAGGGATACTGAGCCCCTTATTCGCAGATTGCCCAAGACCCCTCCCCGCTCCCCTCCGCAGTCCTGGACCCATCCGTAAACCAGTCGAGTCCTTTAACCATAGGAAGAGTCCGAGGGCCTCTGGTCCATTCCTCTCTGGCTAACATAGTGATCCTATATTTGGCTTCTAGATTGAAGACCGGCTTCATAATGTCGACCGTCGTGTTAAAAATGGGATCTGAATCCTGAAGTCGAGTCAATATGCAGCTGTGTTCTTGTTGGGAGTGAAGATGGTACCAACACCCCAAGCTCCAGAGGCGATGTGCCGCCGACCTCGCCTCCCCCTGAGTCACCAGATCCAGCGGAGGGAGGCCAACGAGCACCTCCATAGCACCAGTAGGAGTAGTACGAAAAGCTCCTGTTATTCCTAAGCATGCCAGTCTCTGTACTTCGCTTAGCTTATTAGTACTGGCCGTTTGACATCCGGGCCACCATACTAAGGATGCATATGAGATGGTCGGTCGGACGATGGCGACATAGAGCCAGTGAACCTCCTTGCGTCCCAGACCCCACCCCATCCGGCACTCTCTCCTACAGGCCCACAGCAAATTATGAGCCTTCCTCACTTTAACCTATACATGTTCTCTCCAGGTCAATCGAGAATCCAGAATAACACCCAGATGCTTGACCGACCCAGAGGGTCTTAATTTAACTCCAAAAACCTGTAGTTCAAAGAATCCCTGGAGTTTCCTCTTCTTAGTAAATGCAACGAGCCCAGTCTTACCAGGGTTGACTGAGAGTCCGACCTTGTTGCGCCATATCACTACGGTTGAGAGGGTCCTCCGTATGAGTCCTGATACCGTGTTTGGGAATTTGCCCACTGCAAGAAGACACATGTCATCTGCCTATCCTTAGATAAAAACACCACCTCTACTGAGCCTGGTAAGTAGGTCATTTACCACCAGGCACCATAGGAATGGCGACAACACACCTCCCTGAGGGCAACCACAGGATATCACGAACCTCAGAGAAATGTCATCAAGGGTCGCAATAGCCACGCGTCTCTCCAGGTTGGCCTTGATCCATCGCACGATTGTGTATTCACTACCATGCCTGACAAGAGCATCACACATGGTGTCATAGCAGGTATTGTTAAAAGCCCCTTCTATATCTAAGAAAGCGCCCAAAGCTATCTGTTTCTGATCAAGCGCCTTCTCAACCCGTACAACGAGGTGATGAAAAGCCGTTTCCACCGATTTACCAGCCTGGTAAGCATGTTGATGAGGATGCAGTGGCACATTTGGTAGTGCTTCATCTCTTAGATATCTGTCCAACAGCCTTTCCATAGTTTTGAGTAAAACGACGTGAGGCTGATGGGTCTTTAATCTCTAGGCCCGCTATAGGTATTCCTACCGGCCTTAGGTATAAACACTACCTTTACATGTCGCCATATAGCTGGAACATAGCGAGTCGCCAGGAAGGCACGAAAACTTCTGACCAAGTATAGATCATCAGGAATTGGGAGGGGGTTGTGGGGACTGGATGGAGTTGGCTCAGGATAGGGACAGGTGGCGGGCACTTATGAGTAAGGTGATGAACTTTCGGGTTCCAAAAATGCGGAGAATTTCTTGACTAGCTGCAGAACCAGTTAGCTTTTCAAGAAGGACTCCGGTCCATGGAGTAAGTAAGTATGGGATGACCACCTGCCGAGCCTGTTGCAGCAGGGCCGGGAATATGCTATCCACCCCTGGACTTTTATATGGGGCGATATATAGCCCATTCTACCCTTCTGAAGGTGACGACTCTCGTAGCTAGCCTCCAGTCGGGGCGTCTGGCCAGGAGGGCAGCCGCAGGTCTGGTAACTCCTGTGTAAGCCCTGAATTGGGAAAATGTGTAGTTAGCAAGAGCTATAAGGTTTACCCTTCGGACTGCGTTCGCCTGCCCGTCGGAGCCACCAAAGAACCCAGCTTAATTTTAGGTTCCTAGAAAGAGCCCAGTGTAATCTATCTGACCTAGGTAGGTCATCAGTGGAGCTACAGAAGGCCCTCCAATCATTCTTAGAAGCCTTCCTTACCTCCTTCTTGTAATCCGCTGTGCCTCTCTATAGAGGTCCCAACTATGCGGATTCTTGTCTGATCGGCATTTATTAAAAAGCTGTCTCACTCTTCTTCTGAGGGATTCCAATTCCGCCGTCCACTTCAGAGATTGCCTGCCCATCTTAACAGGTCTAAGAGGACAGTTATCCTCGTATATTAAGATAAGGGCCTGCTGAACCCAGTGAATCGCAAGCCCCAAACCAGTTTCACTTTTTATGTCCATCTCAGGGCCCCTCTCCAGCCGATCCCTCAGGTCCTTTCAGGAGCCCCAATTGGTGCCCCTGGTTTCCTGATTAGGCGCACCGGTACGGAGCCCTGTAAGATGAACAGAATATTTCTATGGTCGGACAGGGAGGGCTCAGACGAAACCTCCCAGCCTATGATACACTCTAGGAGCCTCTAGGACGCCAGGGTAATGTATATCACCTCTAATCTGCCTCCACTACAGAATTTCCCCGATTTAGAATCTCCAAATTTGTAGTATTCAAAATTCCATCAGGAGCTACCCTGTACTGTTGCAGTTAGTGCTGCCCCGTGCGCTATGATGTGCATTGGAGTCGCACTCCACAACAAGATAGAGGTTTTCCTTTTCATAGTAACGCACGAGATCTTAAAATTCCTTAGGCCGAGGAGGATCTTCGGAATCTTAGGGCAGGTATGCAGAACATACGACAAAGCGTCGCTCTACCCCTTCCTCATATTACTTAATAAGAACTGCTATTAGGTCCCTACAAGAAAATCCTGGTAGCATCAAAGCTGTCTCGTTCCTCGTAAGAATGCAGGCTCGAGGTCTGTCTATCCCATTCACAGGGAACAGGGTATAACCTGGAAATTTCAAGCCCCTGATACAGCCTCCACGATACCACGGCTCCTATATCAGTGCCATGTCAATTTCTTTAACGCCTACTTTTTTAGTGAGAATTCTAGAAACAGCAATACTATTTTGCAGGTTAGCCTGAATGAAAGAAATGGTACTCACCATAACTTGATCGGTCTTCTCCTCCTCCTCTTCTTCCACCTCTTCTAGTCTTCTTATTTCCTCCCTTCTGGCTTAGTGCCCAGAAGGGAGAAGATGGCTTGTCCCACGCCGCTGAAGGCTTCCATCTTAACCCCTCCAGTACGGTGACAGAAACTGCGTCAATACTGAACACAAGGCTGACCCCATTTTGGTTCCTCCCTGTTCTCATAGACCCTCCATTGCCCTTTTTACAGCCCCCCGGCCAGTCTTTGGTCATTTCATCGTGGCAAACCATAATGGCTGCCCCTGTTGACCAGTATGAGTCGGCCAGCCTGGGGGTGAACCCCTCTTCAGGGATCTCATCCACACGCTGGCCAGTACCTAGTTAAATATCTAAAAAATTCTCCTTGGGGACTTGAATCTTCGGGTAATCTTCGCATACGATGGCTACCCGGTGGCTCTGTCTGGGAGCAATGGCATAGCTAGGCTGCCCAATCTTTTTGGGCCTCTTAGCCCGCCCGTCCTCCGAAGTGCCTCCGGCAGCCCGCTGTTGTTTACTTGGGCGTCGTAAGTTCCCGCCACTCTCCGGGGGTGTCTGCTTACCGGAGCAAGTCCTCTTCCATGTTGAGCCCCAGATGTACCGGGCTTCTGCGGAGTCTGTGGTCGATAATTGGATCGAATCGAGTCTGGCCACCGCTAGAGTCTCCAGTAGAAGCCTCGGCGAGCCTGGCCCTCCTCGCCCGCTTCTTGGCAGCACCACAGCGATTCTTCCTGGTAGCTTGGTGAACTAGAGTGCCGACTTTTTCTCTCAGACCCGCAAGGTTTCCCCGGAGTTTGACTACTAATGGGAAAGTTTTCCTCCCCAGTCAGAGGATTCTCACCCGTTCTTTGTTCAGCTGGGTTATGTTCAGCTGCCCCACACGGAGCCTCTGAACAGGAACCCTAATTGGAGTCCTAAAGTGCTGAGCTCTCCTTCTCTAAATTTATTTCTGTTATCCAATTCTGGTCCCACGAGTAAGGGGGATATTATAGGCCCACAAAGCACAGCCCCCATACTTGGTAAGGCTACAATACCTCTGCGAGGTCGCCTGGTATTCCAGAGGGTGCCGTTCGAGACAGACTAACCCACTGCCATTCATCCCTTAGGCACGGCACTCACACCGTAGGATTTGGGATTATTTTTCAAGGTTTACTCCTTTAGATCTGCTGTGTTCTGCGTAACAGGGTCACCTCTTGTAGAATATGGCTCTTCACCATGCACAGACGGTCTTGGGTGAAGAAAACTGCATTTCGCATCTTACACCTCTGGAAAGTGTCCGGAACCCCCTAAGGGCCGCCGATGTCACCTCTCGGTAACACGGCGACCCCGGTACGGCCCGACCAACTCTCCTGGACCCCAGGAAAGAGGTTAACTGCAAGGTTTTTTTGCTTGTAAAAAAGTGAAAACTTAATGACAAATTCGTCCGTTGTGTCAGGTCTTCAATACTGATAAAGTTTAATTACGACTAAACTTCGAAAACTGTAACTGTATATCAGGTAGCCTAAAGGCCGCAAAAGAACGAATGTCAAATACAGAAGGCAACGACAGCGTTCTGGATATTTAAATCGTGTCTAGACGTTTCGATTTCTTTTCCTTGAAGGTGAATAAAACCGTTAATATTGCATTTATATTTATTTAACTGGGGAAGCAGTTGCGTTTTATGCACCCAGTTACGTAATTCCATTCGGTATAATTCTTCTTAAGAATCTGACAGTCTCTCAGGTAGTCAATTATGTTATTTTATAGTGTCATATCACTCAATGATTGCAAAAGTGGCACAAACCAAAAATTGCCCATTTGGAGTAAGTACTTCGATTGGGGTTAAAAATATAAAAGTACATCCGACAATAATGCATCTAGCGGGGTATGTTTCAACGAAGAAGTATGCCGGTATTGTCGAAGACAGTTATAGTTTTCAGTTCAATCTTACTATTAATTCCAAACGGCAATTTTTGGATTTTGCCACTGTTGCATTCAGTTAACGATATGTGTTTTCTAACTGTGAACTTTTCATTTCCACGTTGCTTACTACGTTACATGTAACTACATATTTACCTTATGAGCACTTCACTACATTTTTTCTCTACTGCGCTACAGATACCACTTGGTGTATTATAATAAAGAAGAATGTATGCCATATTGTTGATGGAGTGACTGTTACATCACAGTTTTGCTTACGTAAGAAGAATGGCGTGTTGGACATCGCCGATCTTAGAGCTTGCAAATGCCATTCTCATACGAATGTTAGCATTGTGTTTTATCGGGTTAAGGCTTTTTGCAATAAATCTACGAACGTAAGGAACTTGATCCCGTCTAGATAATTCTTTTTTATACTAATGTCATTTAACTTGTCCTTGATATATTATTTTAACATTGAAAGTAATACAAAATTTTGAAATATTGCATGAAAAGAACGCCGCTTTTTAAGACTGACACAAGAGGTCCATATCATTAAAAAATAGGCGCTTTGATTTATTTTTATGAAAATACGAGTAAATCCCGTAGGACCACAACCGTAGCTCTTTCTTTAAAGTTTCAAAATTACCTGTCTTCTTATTGGAAGTGTGCACCGAATTTAATATTAAATTGCAGCATATTCCGGTAGCTTGGAACGAACTAAACGTATCACACGCCTTCGGGATATTCTAGATCCTGTTACTGTTATATTGCAACATGTGCGTGCCATCTATCTGGTACGTGCATATAAACACGTACCGTGTCAGGATAAACTTTACTGAGCCAGGGCATCCTTCCCCCCTCCCTTTTTTGTATAAATAGAAACAAACTGTCCGTGATTAGAGGGTCCCTGTCACCACGGCATGGCGCGTACTCAGGTTGCGGATGGAATAACGGCCTCAAATATGGAGGGGTAGCTGCGAATATATTGAATTAGTGTTCGCGGACAGCCGACAGACTGTTTGAGTTGGCAGTTGGCAGTGGAGCAGTGAACATCAGTGAGCCGAGAGAGAACTGGTTATTTGACTGTGTGGTTGACCCTTCGCCTAAGTGCAGCGAGCGAG
>JGI20166J26741_10000005_pt1 | contig 17696 bp, 15 predicted proteins | sample TergutCu122P5_FD_26741 | JGI IMG/M metagenome (IMG submission 26741)
GCGCGGCGTTTCTGGCGTTCGGACGCATGAATTCGCCGAAATCCGTGGCGGCCCGCCGCGGCAAGCCGGTCGCGGAAATCATCGCGGCCCGCGAAGGCAAGAACGCTGCAACGGAAGATAAAGCGGAATAATCGTGTTCGTGGCTCGTGCTCGTGATTCGTATCGGGCACAAACGACGAGCCACGAGCACGAACCACGAACACGAAGGTTTTTATTATGGCAAAGATTAAAGTAAAACAGATTAAATCAACCATCGCTCGGCCGGAATCCCAGGTTCGCGTGCTGCGGGCCCTTGGCCTGGGGCGCATTGGAAAAACCAGCGAATTGACCGACACCCGCGAAATCCGCGGGATGATCGCAAAGGTCGCGCATTTGATTGTCGTGGAATAGTTATAGTCGGTAGTCGGTAGTCGGTAGTCGATAGAAATAACGATTACGGGTTACATGTTACCGAAACATATAGGATTGGTTTAAGTTAATGGTTGTTATTCGGATTTAATTCTACCGACTACCGACTACCGACTACCGACTGAAAGGGAAAAAGATGAAACTGAATACTCTGAAAGATAACTCCGGCGCGCGCAAAGGCATAAAGCGCGTGGGCCGCGGCATGGCGTCCGGATACGGCAAAACCGCCGGGCGCGGTAACAAGGGCGCCAAGGCGCGTTCCGGCACGAAAAACCAGGCGACGTTTGAAGGCGGCCAGACGCCTATATTCCGCCGTCTGCCGAAAATCGGATTCGGAAATAAATTCGCGAAAAAATACGTGACCATCAATCTGGGCGATATTCAGAAATTTGCCGATGCGAAAAAAATTGACGCCAAAAAAGAAATCACGATTGATTCCCTAAACGCCGCGAAAGTTTTGAATCGCCGTCTGTCCGGCCTGAAAGTCCTGGCCAAGGGCGAAATCAAAACGGCCGTAAACATCGTCGCGGCAAAATGGTCCAAGGCGGCGGAAGAGGCGATCACCAAATCCGGCGGCACGATAAAGAAATAAGTTAAATATGGGGGAACGAAGAGAGATAAATTGATGGGGGCGAACATGGCGTTGCCGATAATAAAATTGTCATCCCAAGAAGAGTATGATTTGTTTAGTAACGGGGGAATTCTGCTGGAAAAAATTAAAGGCGCCGATGGTTTGAACCTTTCCAGTATGGACAGAGTTATAGTAAAGTTTGGATCGTTATCAGAGAGCGGTAAGATTGAAACCATAAACGTAAAAGGAAGTAGCTTCAGAGGAGAAAGCAATTTCTGGCCGTATCATAATGTTGAAAAGTTGGTTCTGATAGCCCTCGGAAAGAAAGTAAATATAGCGCGCAGCTGAAAAAACAGGTATGATTTTTGTCTTAAACAAACATAGTAATAAAAAATGAACTTTATAAAAAACTTTTTTTCCAAAATGTCGGATCTGCAAAAACGGATACTGTTCGTGCTGGCGGCGCTGGTTGTGTATCGCATCGGTTCGTTCATTCCGCTGCCGGGCGTCAACGCGTCCGCCGTTTTGCATTTGTTCCAGGGCGAATCCGGCGTGCTGGGCTTGTTTGACATGTTCGCCGGCGGATCCTTGTCGCGCATGTCCATCATGGCATTAAACATTTTCCCGTATATATCGGCGTCCATCGTTATTCAATTGCTGACCGCCACGTCAAAATCCCTGACCGAGTTGCGGAAAGAAGGCGAATCGGGCCGCGTCAAAATCAACCAATACACGCGGTATCTGACCGTCCTGTTGGCTGTTGTCCAGGGATGGGCCGTGGCCAAGGGACTGGAAGCGATGGCCCCGGTCAACGGCGTGCACGCGGTTATGAATCCGGGACTGACGTTTGAAATATCAACCGTCGTCGCGCTGTTGGGCGGAACCATGTTCGTAATGTGGCTGGCCGAGCAGATCACCGCGCGCGGCGTGGGCCAGGGTTCTTCGCTGCTGATATTCGCGGGAATCATCGCGCAGCTGCCCGGGGGTATTTCCAGGCTGTTTTCGTTGGGCAGCGTGGGCCAGGCCTCGCCCGCCATGCTGGCGATGATTATCGGATTCGTTGTCGGCGTGGTCGCGCTGATCGCGTTTATGGAACAGTCGCAGCGCCGCATCCAGATTCTGTATCCGCGCCAGGCTATGGCCAACGGCGCGCCAACGGCGCAGTCGTCATACCTGCCGATAAAAATAAACATGTCGGGCGTTATGGGACCGGTGTTCGCATCGTCCATAATGATGCTGCCGGCGTTTGCCGGGCGGTTTTTGCATTCCGACGCGTTATGGTTCCAGCGGGTCATGGGCTTTTTTACCTATGGGACATGGTCTTACATGATAGTGTTCACTCTGCTGATCGCGTTCTTTGCGTATTTCCAGACGGCCGTTGTGTTTAATTCCGAAGAAACGGCGAATAATCTGAAAAACGCCGGCGGGTATATCCCGGGCGTGCGTCCGGGCGAGCAGACGACGAAATTCCTGGACGATGTAGTGTCGCGCACGACCGCGATCGGCGTCGTGTATCTTATCATCGTGTGCGTGCTGCCGATAGTTTTGAACACTCATCTGGGCATGCCGCTGGTTATCGGCGGAACATCGGTCCTGATTGTGGCGGGCGTCGTTTTGGATACAATGAACCAGATTCAGTCATACATGGTGGCAAAGCAATACGCCGGCGTCATCAAGAAAGCGCAGAGAAGGGGAAGGTTTAGGATTTAATCGTGCTCGTGGTTCGTGCCGGTGGTTCGTGCATGAACATATAAAAATTGACTTTTTTATGAAACAATATAAAATATGTCGGATTTTTGGAACACGAGTCACGGGCACGAACCACGAACACGAATAAAGGAAAACAGAATGGCACGCATAGCAGGTGTTAACATACCATCGGAAAAACGCGTTGAAATCGCGCTGACCTATATTTACGGCATCGGGCCGGCGCACGCAAAGCAGATTGTCCGGGCGTTGAAGTTCAAGGCCGGTCTGCGCGCCAAAGATCTGACCGACGCGGACATCATAAATATATCCAATTATATAGAGGCCAACTTCAAGGTGGAGGGCGATGTCCGGCGCGAGGTTCAGATGAACATCAAGCGCCTGCAAGACCTGAAGACATACCGCGGAATCCGCCATCGCAACCGATTGCCGGTGCGCGGCCAAAGAACCCAGACCAACGCCAGAACCAGAAAGGGAAAACGCGTGGTCGTGGCTGGATCGGCGACCAAGGGAAAATAGGCATTAGGCACTAGGCGTTAGGCACTAGTGAAGAATGTCAAAAACCAATGCCTAGTGCCCAGTGCCTAGTGCCTTATCGGAGCAAATTAAGATGGCAGTTAAATCTACAAAAAAGAAAGTCGCAAAAAAAGTTTCGCACGGAATCGCGCATGTTTTGGCGACCATGAACAACACGCGCATAACAATCACCGACCAGTCGGGCCAGGTCCTGTGCTGGGCCACCGCCGGCGCCAGCAGCTTCAAGGGCGCGAAGAAATCAACGCCTTATGCCGCGACGATCGTTGCGGACAACGTCGCGAAAAAGGCCGCGGAAATGGGAATGAAAACGGTTGACGTGCTGATGCGCGGAATCGGAACCGGCCGCGAATCCGCGGTGCGCGGACTGTCCAACGGCGGGCTGATCGTGCAATCCATCACGGACACCACGCGGATCCCGCACAACGGATGCCGCCCAAAGAAAGTAAGGCGCGTCTGACGACGCGCGGCACCAGGCACTAGGCATTAGGCACTAGTGACGAATGCCGATAACCAGTGCCTAGTGCCCAGTGCCTAGTGCCTTTTGGTGAAAATAATAAACTAAACTGAAAGGAAACGATATGATTGAAAAAAACTGGATGACTTTGATAAAGCCGAAAAAGCTGAACATCAAAACCGATGAAACAAACCCCAATATCGCCGTGCTGACCGCCGATCCGCTGGAAAAGGGATTCGGACTGACCCTTGGCACCGCATTGCGCCGCGTTCTGCTGTCGTCATTGCAGGGCTGCGCGCCGATCGCCGTAAAGATTGACGGCGTTCAACACGAATTCTCGTCCATCCAGGGCGTGCGCGAAGACGTGACCGATATTATCCTGAACCTGAAAGGCGTGTATTTCAAGTCAGAGGTTGAGGGCCAGCACAAGGCGCAGTTAAAGGTCAAAGGCCCCGCGGTCGTGACCGCCGGCATGATTGAATGCCCGTCCGGCATCACCATCACAAACAAAGACGCTGAAATCTGCAATCTGGACAAGGGCGCGTCGCTGTCCATGGAAATCATTTTGGGCATGGGCCGCGGATATGTTCCGGCGTCGGCCAACCGCGGCGAAAACCTGCCGCTCGGCGTGATTCCGGTGGATTCCATTTATTCCCCGATTTTGAATGTCGCGACCGCAGTATCTGAAACCCGCGTGGGGCAGAGCACCGATTATGACAAGCTGGAGCTGACGGTCAAAACCAACGGCAGCATTTCGCCAGAGGACGCGATCGCGTTGTCCGCGCGTATTCTGACCGATCAATTGGTGGTGTTCATAAACTTTGAAGATCCGCTGCAAATCAACGCGCCGGCGGAAGACGAGAAAAAGAAAGAAGCCTTGCCGTTTGATCCGAAATTGCTGAAACATGTGGACGAGCTGGAGCTGTCCGTCCGCGCGAACAATTGCCTGAAGAACGATAAAATCAACTGGCTGGGCGAATTGGTGCAAAAGACCGAGGCGGACATGCTGAAAACCCCGAATTTCGGCCGCAAGTCTTTGAACGAAATCAAGGCGCAGCTGGAAGCGATGGGCCTGGGGCTCGGCATGGAAGTGCCGAACTGGCCGCCGGAAAATATTGCGGAGCTGGCGAAGAAATACGAAGATCCGTATAAATAATTTTTGCCCATCGGGGTCGCATTGCGCGGGTTTGCGGGGGCTCATGTATGTCCAATACACTACGCCCCCGCAAACCCGCGCAGTCGGCACAATGGATCAAAAACTTTAAGGGCGCGCTTCGCGCGAAAAAGTGAGCGATATTTTCCTGCCCCCTTGTGGGGCGGGAAAGAAATTCTTAGCGAGCGTTAGCGAGATTAGAATTTCTTGGGTGGGGGTAAAAGAAAAGGGGAACAAAATGAAATACGAAAAACCAATGTTGGCCAAAGGAACAGAAGTTTTGCCACGCGTAGTTCTGAACTTCGCAGCACCAGCGGCGCAGACTTGTATTAAAAGAAAAAAGAAAACCAGATAAATAAAAACTCTGCAATACTGATTCGTTCAGGTTGCAAAGATGTCTAATCCTGGTGAACCCGCCGTCCGTCGCGCTATCGCGCGCCGAGACGGCACCCCTCCAAAGGAGGGGAACGCCAGGCGAAAACTAAAAGGAGCGCAAGATGAGACATCAAAAGTCGGGACGCAAATTTTCCCGCGACGCAAATGCACGGAAAGCTTTGTTCTTGAATTTGAGCAAGGCGCTGATAGAACGTGAGCAAATCACCACGACTTTGCCAAAGGCGAAAGACCTGCGCTCTGTCGTTGAAAAACTGATTACCCGGGCCAAGGTTGATTCCGTCGCGAACCGCCGCCTGGTCGCCGCAGAGCTGCAGAATGACGACGCGGCTGTGAAAAAATTGTTCGCGGTGCTGGGGCCCCGCTATGCCAAACGCGCCGGCGGTTACACCCGCGTGCTGCGGGCCGGATTCCGCTATGGCGACGCCGCGCCCTTGGCGGTGATTGAACTGGTTGACCGCGATGTTTCCGCGAAAAAACCGAAAACCGAAAACAGTGATCCGAAAGCCGAAAAAAACAAATCGGCAAAGCCGGCGAAAGAAGCCAAAGCGGCGAAAGAAGAAAAATCCGTAAAAGCGCCGGTGGCAAAGATTGCGCGCGAAACGCCCGCGCCCAAGGCGGACAAGGGCGCGACGAAAAACGTCGCGATAAAACGCCGGGCGACCGGGAAATAAAAGAACGCGGCATTCGCCGCGTTTTTTATGTCGCGTTTTGTTTTGCATATCATAACTCTCCCAAATCGCGTATTACGCGGATGCCGCCGGACTGCCATTCTTTTACCAAGCTGTCCAGATTCATAATGTTCGTTTCGGAAAGATATAACACGGGCGTCGCTTTATACCGCGCGGCGGTTTCCAGCAAGTTTGGAATCGGCGACGGTTTCTGTTTCCCCGGCGCGAACCAGTCATCCGCGTCGGCGATCCAGAAATCCGGTTCATTGTGCGTCGCGATGGCCAGGCGCAGTTCTGCCTGTTTGGTCGCGATAACTATTTCTCCGTCCGCCTTGGTTGCAAAGCCGAATTCGGAAAGCCGCGCGCCGGTGTCATTCCGGGAATGCGCCGCGGGCGCATTGTCCGGGGCCTGGTCAACCGGATTGCTTGCGCTTTCCCCGACTCCGCCGGGGCCCGGGTTCGCGGCCCTGGGGGCCGCGCCCCGGGATGACGCGTTGCTATTTCCGAAACTTATTTCTTTAAACACCGGGGTGGTGGATGGCGCGGGCTCATCAAAATCCGCCGGCAGAGGCATGGCGGAAATCGCCGCGGCGTCGCGCGCAACAATTCCACCACTGCCCGGATCAAGGGGGGCGGACCCTGCGAATTGGTCGTCCGCATGCGTCGCCGGCGGGATGAATTTGTTTAATGCCACGGCCGCCAGCCCGCCGCGTTTCATGCTTATGTATGGCGCGCGCAGTTCCGCCGGCAGATTGTCGGGCAGAACGATGGTCTCCTGAACCTCTTGCGCTTCCGTTGGCGCCGCCGCTTTTTCTTCCGGCTTTTTCTTTTTGCCCCAGGGCGATTCCAACAGCGGCTTTCCGCTGCGCCAGATCATCAGCGTGGTCGCGATAAAAATCGGCAATGCGGCGATCAGGATGACGCCGAACGCCAGCCCCGGGAATCCGTGCAAATGCGCCCCCGGCAGGGACGCCCAATCGGCGCCGGATGTAATGTCAAATCTGAATATGAACCAGAACAGCAGCCATGCGCCGGCAAAATACTCCGCCGCCCAAACCGCGCAGAGTTTCAAAGACGTCCAAATTTCTTTCAGTTTTTTCGCCATTTGCGTTGCCTAGGTCAACGATTAAACATGGTTTATTAAACAAACCATATTTTGCGTCTTTTGGGTCAATTTCCGCGATTTTTTATTTGTTTTATGAGAATAAACCAAATAAAAAATCACAAAAATTGCCACCAAAATCCATCAAAATCTGATTTCGTTTAACCGTTGACCTAGGCCATTTTACTACTTTTTTTGTATTTGTCAAGTATTAATATGATTTACGGATTTACTGATTTAAGATTTACGGATTTAAGATTGGACTACCCCGGAATTCTTAAATTCGCGCTTCGCTAACGCTCGCGCTCATTAACGAATTCCGGCCCTTCTAAGAAGGGCAACTGGCACGTTCAGATTTTGAATGAATGAGCGCTAGTTCCCCTTCGCAGAAGGGGAGGAAAGCTGGGAGCCGCGCCGTAGCAAAGCGAAGGCGGGCGACCATAGCTTTCCGGGGTAGTCAAATCACAAATCTTAAATCAGTAAATCCGTAAATCTTAAATCATAAATCCTTTTAACCGCCTTTGTTTTGTGATATAATTTATAAAAATGATATAGAGAGAAGCTATGAAAATTTCCGAGCTGTCTGTTGTGTGTCTGTCATTGCTGGCCATGGCCGCGCCGTTTTCCGTTAACGCGGCGGCAGAGCCGGTGCAAAGGCGCGGCGCGGTTGCGGTCACCGCGACGCCCGCGCCGGCCGCCGCCGCCGTGACGCGCGGCCAAGCATTGCCGCCGGCCGCATCCGCCCGCAGCGTCGCGGCCTTGCCCGCGCGATCCGCCGCGATCCAGCTGCCGCCCCAGCAAACCGCGCGGTCCGCCGCGCGAATGGTTGCCGCGCCCCAGCCCGCCAATATCGCCGCGCGCGCCGCCGTGAATCAAAAGGTCATCCAAGCCGGCACCGGAATCGCGGTCGCCAATCCCAATGTTATTGTTGACGAGCAATGCCGCGCGAAATATTTCGGCTGCATGGACAGTTTCTGCATGCTGGAAAACGACAGCGGCGGCCGCTGCCTCTGCAGCGATAAAAAGGCCGATTTGGACAAGATCCTGACCCTGATAGGCCAGCTGGACCAGCAGAGCTATAAGATGGCGACCGAAGGCGTGGAAAAAATAGATATGGGCGCGAACGCCGACTATATTTTCAAAACGGCGGCCAAGGCCGAGGCGGACGCCGTATCCGGATCATCGTCCAAGTTTGACATTATGAATCCCGTGGGGCAGAGCCCGAATCGCCCGCAAGTGAACCTGGCCATTTTTGGAACCCAGAGCGTGAGTTTTGATTCCATGAACACATTCGGATTTGACGACGTCAATTACGACCTTGCCGGCAAGACCGGCGACGCCCTGCGTTCCGGCGTGAATGACATCTGCAACGCGCAGATGGCCGGATGCGAAAGCTATATGCCGATGCTGCAGCTGATGTATACCCAGAATGTCGCCAGCGACTGCCGCGCTTATGAAAACGAATTGAACAACCGCAAAAACGCGTCCGCGCAAAAATTGGCGACCGCGCAAAAGGCGTTGCGCGACGCGGCGCTGGATTCGTTCCAGACCGCGAACAAATACAATCTGGGCCAATGCACCCTGCGCATGATACAGTGCGTGAAAGACAACGGGTGCGGCGAGGACTTTACGGGATGCGTGACGATGGCAGCCGGCAACCGCGCGATAGACAAAGCGACCAAAACCGTGCCGATCAAGGGCGCGAACACTTCGGTGACCGTCGCGGCCAGCACGTGGGACGCGCTGGATTCCAAACGCAATATATGCTTTGACACCGTGACGGCGAACTGCATCGCGGTGAAAAACGGCGTTTGGGAAGCGACGCTGCGCGAAATCGCGCCCGCCGTGCGCAGCGCGGAATTGATCGCGGAATCCAACATCCGGATGAACTGCATCAACAGCTTGTCGGAATGCTTTCAAAAAGGATGCCGCGATAATTTTGACCCGAACAATTCGGACGGCAGCTATGACGCGTGCCTGTCGCGTCCGGAAATCATAGCGTCGGTGTGCAAGGTTCAAATGGACGCGTGCACGTCCGTTGATTCCAAAATCATGGATTTTGTCCGCGCGCGTCTTTCCCAGATGCGCGGCGACGCCTGCACGGCCGAGGCGCGGGATTGCTTTCTGGGCGACAATGCGTGCGGCAAGGATTTCGCGCAATGCTGGGGCCTGGGGCTGGAAACCATCAAGATGATGTGCCCGCTGTCAAAGCTGACCGCGTGCAATATCACCGAAACGGGCCAGGCGGTGACGACCTTGGATGACGAGAGCATCTCGCAATTCCTGACCGGGGTATTCCTGTCCATAGACAACGCGATGATAGACCAGTGCCAGCAGATTGCGAATGCAAAGATGGTTGAGATTTGCGGGGATATAAACACGTGCACCGCGTTTGACGATAACAAGTCAATCGGAACGGAAAGCCTGGCCACTTACAAAGACGCCAACGGAAATTATATCATAGACGGACTGATCACATTCGGGGCCGTCACCACGGGCAGCTCTGTCGCGACCGGCACCGGCGCCAGTATGTCCAGCACGAACACCGCGCAGTCCGTTAATACCATGCCGCTGGACATAACGGGCTATCTCGGCCAGATTTCAAGCGCGAACTCGGCGGTGACAACGCGCATCCAGCAGTCTCTGACCAGCGTTGACAGGGCGATACAGACCAAGGTGTTGCAGCTGGCCAACGATCCAAAGGTCAGCGGTTGCGTGAACGGCCGCGATACGTCGCAGATACTCAACAAAACGCAGCAGAGCAATTTGAAGGGCGCCAGCAACGCGCGTTTCCCGCATTTGATTGACGGCTTTGTCCAAACCATAGTGAGCGCCGGACTCAGCAGGGCGGCGACCAATTACAGCAAGGCTTATAACGACATGTTTACCAAGGTGTTCGCGGGGCAAAGCGCCGAAATAGCGAACGCCGCGTGCTATGCGATGATTTCCGGCGATAAAACCGCCTTGCCGTTTACGCAGTTTGACTCCGCCACGGGTTCGGCCGACGCATTTGTGACATCATTGACGATTCCGGCGGCAAAAGTTTCGCAAATCTTGGGAATGAACGCCAAGAGCACCGTGAACAGCGTGTTAAAGCAAGGCAACAAAATGGTTGCGAAAGAAACCCGCCGCGCGACTTTCTCGTCCGCGACCAAGGTTTGCACGATCAGCACCACAACCACGGCATGCAGCACGTGCACGGCAAACAGCAGCGGCGCCAACGTTTGCACGCCGGCCGCCGGAACGGGCCAGCGTCAGGCCGATGATGCTTTCTCTGGCGACAGATGCACGACGTTCATGGATCCCGTCACCGTTGAACAAACGTTCCAAATGTAAAACGGCCCGAAAGGGCTGTTTTTTAGCGATCATTTTTCGGTTGACTTTTGATAGTTTTCGTATTACATTAAATATAAAGGGAAGAGAGAATGGAATTTGAGTGGGATGACAAGAAAAATGAGTTAAACACGCAAAAGCATGGCGTAGAGTTTGACTTTGCCGCGGGTGTTTTTACAGATTACAACAGGCTGGATAGGCTGGATAACAGGGTTGATTACAATGAAATCCGTCACCAAACTATCGGCATTTCGGACGGGAAAGTGCTTTTTGTTGTCTGGACGGAACGGGGTGAAAAAATTCGCATAATATCCGCAAGATTTGCAAACCGAAAAGAAAAAGGTGATTATAGTGGCAATAGTTAGAAAGACTTTAGAAGAAATTAAGGCCGGCATCACGCCAGAAATGCTGCGAAGGTTTCATAAAGCGGCGAAAAGGGAACCCCGCGGCGATGATCCCGACGCGCCGTTTATGACCGATGAACAGTTGAAAGAATTTCGGCGTGTCGGCCGGCCGCGCGTTGAGAACCCGAAAGAAGTCATATCTTTTCGGGTTGATCGGGATGTGTCCGCCGCGCTGAAGAAACAGCCGAAGTATTCCGGCCGCATAAACGACATGCTGCGCGGCTGGCTGACCGGCATAGGCGCCCTCTGAGGATTTCTGATGCGCATATTGCTTGCAATTATTTCTTGCATATTATTGGCCGCATGCTCTGGCGGCGCGGAACCTGTTGATTCCGAACGGCCCGCGTGCTCGTCGGATTGCCCCGCGCCCTGTGCGGATAAACTGGGGCCGTCTGGAATCAGCAATATGCCCCTCGGCGGGCCGCGCCTGCCGTCTTTGCCGCAACGCGCCGGCCGATTCTAAAATAAAAATACCATAATAAAAATGAGTGTTATTTTCCCGCCCCAGGGCAGGAAGACAGGGCTCATTCTTGTCGTCTCTATTTTTTCATTTCATATAATCTGTTAAATATGATACAATTTATGCATAAGGATTATACGTGCGCAAGAATATTGCCATTGCTTTGCTGTCCGCTGTTTGCGTGTGCGCCGTTGGCGGTGGCGCGTGCGCGGCCGCGGAATCCCCGCGCGCATCCGTCATTGGCTCTGTCAGATACGGGCCGCGCCTGCCGTCAATACCGATTACGGTGACACCCGCGCAGCCGGATAACAATTACACCCCGCCGCCGCCGGAACCCACGCCCACCCCAACGCCAGAGCCGGAACCCGAATACCCGGCGCCCCCCCCCCCGCCGGATTTCACCCCGCCGCCGCCGCCGTCAAAACCGAAAGCTTACACAATTGACGATTGCATGCGGGATTTGTCCGCATGCGTGAAAACGACATTGCCGGGCGGCATTACCGATTTATACGATTCCGCCATGCGCGGCGAAATACTGGCCAACGCTAATTTGTGCCGCAAACAGACCGATTATTGCATCGCGAATGTTCGCGGCCGCCGGCACCAGCAAATATACGCGACCGCGGCGGACGTGTGGATGGACTTTAACTCGCGCGTGATTGTGCCGGGATACTATGCGTTTGTAATCCGCCAGACGGGCCTCTCCCCGAATCAGGCGGAGCACGTATGCCTGATGCTGGACAATAATGTCAGCGGATCGCCGTCGTCCGCCAACCTGCGCGACAGCGCGGTCACCAAAACAATCCTGGGCGGCAATGGAATCACGATCACCAGTTCAAAATGGGTTTCCATAAATGACCGGATGACCGGAAACGCGCGATGGGACGCTGCGCGCGCCGAATGCCAGCTGCGCGTTTCCGCATATAACAAGGATAATCCGATTACCAATTCATGGCTGTTCGGCATCGCCGGCGACGATCGTCAGGCAGAGGTTTGGAAGAAAGCCGGCGACGTGTTTACGTGTAATAAAGATTTATTCGGATTTGGACTGATGACCAATACGAAAACCGTCGCGGTGGTCGGCATAGGCGGCGGGACGGTTGTCGGCGCGGGCGCGGGCGCGATTATCGGACACAATACGGAAACGGCGGACGGCGGAAATAAAACCGGCGAAGGCGCGCTGATTGGCGCGGGGGCAGGCGCGGCGGCCGGCGGTGTCGCAACGCTGATTACTTCGTTTGTAGAGCGCAACAATATCAATTGCCGCATCGGCGACAATCTGCAACAAATCGGATACAACAAGTCCGGACAAATATACAGTCTGAAAGATTTTTATACCAAATGGAATCTGAACCTGCCGGAATCAGTGACCCCGGATGACAAGAATACGCCCGTTGATTCATGCGAGGCATGGAAAGCCGCATGCTATCAGATTACCGATGCGTATCTGTGCGGAAATGCGCAGATACGGACAAAGAACTTGATTGACCAGCTGGGCAGATGGGACAGCGGCGGCGAGCCGGTCGTTGGAAAATGGCTGGACGCCGGCGGAATCCCGACCGATACCAACCCGCCGACCGATGCCAACCCGATAACCATAGACGGCGCGTGCATCCCGATATCGGGCCGCTGCGTGCCGGCGGATGCGGTCACGTTCTCGCGAGAAGTTTGTGAATAGTCGTTAGTCGTTGGTCGTTGGTATATAGTATTAAATAAACAGTTTCTTTTTTAAAGCAACATAATTGTATTGTCTTTTATACTGAACAATTTGAAATCCTAACGACTAACGACTAACGACCAACGACCAACGACTAACAACCAACGACCACTTTTTTCCCTTTTTCCCAAATCCGTTTTATGATAGAATCTTGTGAAGAGAGATTTATGAAAATTATCAGCAAAATTTTTGCTGTTTGCGCTTTTATATTCGCCATCTGCGGCGGGACGCATGCGGCGCATGCGGCGTGCAGTATCGCGAACCTGACCAAATGCATAGATTCCGCGTGCGATACCGCGCCCGAATACGGCGCCGCGTCGCGTTGCATCATATGCGGCACGGCCGCCGCCGCGACCGCGAATCCCGCATTGGCCAACTATAAATACGGCGGCGCGGTCACGGGGTTGCAGGCTTTGGCCATCGGATATGCTTCGTCAACCGTGCTGGATACCAGAAACGCGCCGACCGATCCGGGCAAGCGCTATGCCTGGGCCGCGCAGCAATGCATAAATAAAAACGCCGGATGCACGGCCGATGACGTCGCAAAAAATTACGACAAGCTGATTGATCAGTCGTGCCGCGCCGCGCTATCGGAAAAAGAATACGAGAGCACATTTGCCCAGTGGAAAAGAAATCAAAAGAGCGAGGGCACCTGTCGCGCCGATATTCAGAACTGCATGACCGCCGGCGCCCGCTGCGGCATGAATTTCGTTAATTGCGAGGCTGACACAGATTTGGATCGCACCTTTGCCGCCTGTGCGATTGAAACATCTTGCAACAATCTGGGGACTGATTTTTCCAGCGGCGTCGGCGCCGACCCGACCGCGAATATCAAGGCGACAATGGTCGCGGCGCGGGACGCTTATTTTGCCGCGCGCACCGAATTATTAAAGAGCACCGTCGCGGCGCACCAATCCGCGCGGGCCAAGCGCATCGCCGCGGCAAAGGCCGGATGCACCGACGGCAGTCTGAAAGACGCGTGCGTTGCTGACATCTGCGGATACATATCCAACAACGGCTGCGAAGGCAATGCAGAGAAAAAATCAATCGCATACACCGTCTGCGGATACATAGACGTGGCGTGCTCGCGAATAAAATAGTGACAAAGTGACAGAGTTACAAAGTGACAAAGTTATTGAAGAACATTTTTAATATAAAATTTATAAAAGTGGCGGCGCTCACTCTGTCACTCTGTCACTCTGTCACTTTGTCATCCTCATCGTATGCGGCCGCCGTTGTCGCGCGTCCCGCGCCGGCCCCGGCCGCCAATGCCGCGCGCCCCCGTCCGGCTATGATAACGTCCGGGCGCATGCCCAGTGTGATGCAGGCCGTTCCAACCGCGCCCGCGCCCGCGCCAACGCCGGCCCCGGAAACAGCGCCGCCGCCTGCGCCGGGAATCACTCCGCTGCCGGCATTCATCCCGGTGGAAGATAAATCGGGTCAGTTTGCAAACATCTTTTCGGATACGTCCGGATCATCCGATTATTCGGCCGACGATCTGGCGGCAAAGATACGCGCCCAGCGGGCCCAGTTTGACGCGGCCAGCAATGCGGCCGCCGGCGCATCGGCAACCAACGCGATGGCGAACGCGGATTCAAACTCTTGCGACGCGGCCCTGCGCCAGTGCATGTCGGCAAAGTGCAAGAATGATTTTTCCGACTGCGCGCTGGATACGGATATGATGTGGAACGGCAAGATGGAGGAATGCCATCGCAACGCCCCGTGCAACGGCGCGGAATTTATGGCGTTGTCGGCGGAAATAAAGGCCGACCGCAACGCGAACCTGACGCTCGCATCCTTCAATGCGGCGAAAAATTGCGGCGAAAATTACAATGCGTGCATCTTGGCCGCATGCGGCGGCATGAACGCGCAATACAACAAATGCCTGTCCAAATCCGGCGGGGACGCGGCCATCGCGGCCTGCGCGAAACAGGCCGCCGCGTGCAGAGAGGCGGACAGCGGACTGCCCGCGCGCGCGATGGACATGTTCGCGTCATTGCGGGTAATAGCGGAGAGGGACGTTGCCGCGGCCGAATCGCGTCTGTATGAAATCCGCGATCTGATGCAGAACGAATGCATGCGGACGGGTTCCAGCTTTGACCAGCGTTCGCTGGAATGCGTCTATACCGTGAATTTTGCGGCGTCCAGCGATGGCGTCCTGACGCCGTTCGCATCGCGGAAAGTAGCGGCGGGCAGCGAATTCATGTGCACCCCGGAATGGTTCGGAATAGATATTTCCACGTTTATGGAGAACGCATACAGATACACGGCGACGACGACGGGCGCATCCAGCGCGGTGTTGGGCGCTGGCCTGGGCATGGCGGCGGGCGCAATATCGTCCGGCGCGATTGGCCGCGCGATGGATCGCCAGGCCGCCGACAACGCGGTAAAAAAGCAAGAAAAAGACATGGAATGCATCAACCAGGGCAAAGTGATTAATACCAAGGGCGACTGCGTCTGCCCGGATGACAAGCCGCGCAAGGTCGGCGATAGTTGCGCCCCGTGCGAGTATGCCGGCGAAGTATCGGACGGCAATGGCGGATGCAAATGCCCGGACAATGCAAAGGGCCGCGACGCCGACACCAACGCCTGTATCAGTTGCCCGCCGGGCGCAAAGGGAACGCCGCCGAAATGCGATTGCAGTCCGCTGGGCAAAAATTATTTTTACAAACAACAGCCTGACAACCAATGCGTGAGTTGCGGCGACAAGGTGCTGAACAAAGATAAAACCGGCTGCGAATGCCCGCCGGACAGACCGGCTGACGCCAACGGAAACTGCGTTCAGAAAACTTGTGACAATGGTGAAACGCCGGACCCGAAAACCGGCCAATGCGTATGTCCGCCGGAAAACCCCGGGTATAATGCCAATAATCAATGCGGCACTTGCCCCGCCGGCGCGAAAATGCTCAGCAAGCCCGGCGCGCCGCTTGACTGTGATTGTAGCAAACTCGGCGCGGGCTATTCCTATGATAGGAATGGGAATGGCGGGCAGGGGGCGTGTGTAGCCAAGATATGCGATGAACCGACGATGACGCCAACGGGCAAGAACGGTGCGTGCGAATGTCCGAAAAACACGTCGCAAGTAAACGGCACCGGCCCGTGCATCTCCATCGCCGTTCAAAAGGAAGACGATTGCAAAAACCGGGGCAAGGGCGAAATATGGGATGGCAAAAAATGTGTATGTCCGTCGGGCAAGGGGTATAACACCAGCGGCATTTGCGATGTATGCCCGGCAGGGTCTAGATTTGCAATAAAAAATGGCAATCTTGCTTGCGATTGCGGCGGTAAAGCGTTGTATGATGCAATTAAGAATATGTGCGTGCCTTGTGATGGGGATCAGACCGTGATAAAGGGTGTGTGCGGTTGCGCGGACGCTACTAAAACAATAGACGAACAAACTAAAAATTGCGTCCCCAAGCCATGCGACCCCGGCACCGGCAAGGAACGGAATGCCCAGGGCAAATGCGTCTGCACGGGCAACACCCCGAACGAGGTCAACGGCGTTTGCCAGTCATGCGACGTCGGCGGCAAAGGCGAAGTATGGAACGGGAAAAAATGCGACTGCCCGCCCAGTTTGCCCGAACGCGATGATAACAATGTTTGCGTTGGAAAGGGCTTGGGCTCTAAATCAATAGCCGCGGCGGAAAAGAAAGCAGAGGACGATAAAAAGAAACAGGCAGACGCAGAGAGGAAGAAAGCGGAAGACGATGCCAAGAAATTAGCCGACGCGCAGAAGAAACAAGAGGCAGACGCCAAAAAGGCGGCCGAAGCAGAGGCCGAAAAAGCAAGAAAAGACGCCGAAGCGAACAAATGCCCAGATGACGCGATAGGGGGAACCCGCGCTGCGGGATGTGACTGTGGCGCAAAGGCTATATATATAGCCAAAGACAACAGGTGTAAACCGTGCGAGCCTGGCCAAATCGCAATAAATAACCAATGTGTAAACAGTTCGCAGGCCCAGGCACCATTGCCGGCGGCAAAGTTGCCAACCACGCCGGCGCCGCAAGTGCAGACGCCACCGTTGCAAACAGAGGTGCCCCGGCCAATATCGGCGCCATCGCCGCAAACGCCACAGCCGCCGCTGTCCGCGCCGCCTCTGCCCCAGCAACCCCAGCAGACCGCGCAACGGCCGTCGCCTGCCTCTCAGAACCGTGTCAACGAAGATGTCAAAACCGGTCCGGCTTCGCAAAAAAACTATACCAGTTCAGACCGAGTAAATATTAATATTGGATGGGATGAGTTTACAAACGCAATTCTAAAGCAAGCATGTGGAAAAGTGAACGGCAGGATAATTTGTCGCCAAGAAACGGATACCTCAAATAGGAGCGGATGGTGGATAGAAATAAACTGTGCCGATGGGAAAGCCAACAATACTCAGACCGCCATAAACAATATTTATAATATGGCAAAAGAATATTGCACCGGAATTATCAATTTAGATGGGGTAACTTATTTATACGTCAACAACAAAATAAGCGAAGGGCTATAAACCGAACGAATTGCGAATTTGATAAAATGAAAATAAAAAGTTGGATTTTTTGCGGGATTGCGGCGCTCGTTTGGGCGATGCCCGGCGTGGCGCGCGCGGCGGATTCCAATACTTCTACATCTTCTACCACTAACACATCAACGCAAGGTTCCACGAACAAGCCAACACCGGACCAGACCCTGACGGACTTGAAAAAAAATGCGGCGGCGATGAAGGCGACGGAGCAATCCACGGAGAACAAACTGCTGGGCGGGGCGGCGATAGGCGCGAGCGGGATCGGTGGTATGCAGCTGATGC
>JGI20166J26741_10002227_pt1 | contig 17691 bp, 22 predicted proteins | sample TergutCu122P5_FD_26741 | JGI IMG/M metagenome (IMG submission 26741)
ATGACGTCGCGATCGTGTTGAGCAAGCTGCTGGAAAAGCGCCTGCAACCACCGATGCCGCAGTTCACTGCACGTCGTATCGAGCTTCGTGAGTCTGTTCTACCGAAAACACCCCGGGATAAACCTTAGGTGAGCTCTGAGCACTTTTGTTCTTAACCTGACCGACAGTATCGGAATCTTTACAACGCCCTCATAATGCTCATCCTTACCCCTAAATGTTTCCTACAGGAGATTCGCCCAGTTACGTCGCGCGTAAAGAACCCGCTCGACATTGACCACTTTTTCACTCTCGTTGATGGAATAGAACGCAACATAGTGTTCGACAAGCAGAGCACGATAACCCAGCCCGGCAAGTCGGTCGTCGCGCACGAGCGGACAGCGTTTCGGCATCTCGGACAGACCTCTCAGGGCTTTCTCAATGATCTCCATCATCCTCAGCGCGGTGATCGGCGCAGACAACTGCGCTGAGATATAACGAGCGATATCACGGAGGTCATCCTCAGCTGGTTCGGCCAGCTCTACTCTATAGTTTGCCATCAGCGATCTCTCGCTTGATATCCTGCATCGCTTCAGAGAGAGGACGCTTGCGGCCCTCTTTGACAGCTGCCCTCCCCTCATCCAGCAGTCGGTAGAGCTCGAACCGCCCGTTCATCTGTTCGAACAGCTCAACGCTCATAACAGCAAGATCGCCCTGCCCGTTCTTCGTGATGAAGACCGGTTCCCGAGTCTCATGACAAAACGTAGATATCTCGTTGTAGCTGTTGCGTAAGTCAGTGCTGGATTTGATCTGGGGCATGGTAACTCCTTTTCATTCTAAAGATATTATACCTTAATATCTTTATATGCGTGCTCGCATGATCTGAGACAGAGAACGCAGATATCCCTGCGTTGTATCATTGAAACACGTTGCACTGAATGGAACCTGAGGAGTACGACCATGATGATCGATTCACAGCAAGCAGAAGAGCAGGCCGTCCTGAACGCGGCTTCAGCGTTGTGTGCGGCGGCGCGCACCGCGCCCAAGGCCTGTGGCGTCGACCATCTGGACACAGCGGTCCTTACCGGCGCAGACAAGGACCGGCTGGCCGCCGAGATGCGGCGCATGTCCGCGCAGCCTGACGGCCCTGCCTTCTTCGCGCGCGACGCGGACAACATCGACGCCGCAACGGCGGTGGTGCTGGTGGGCGCGCTCTATAAGACGCGCGGTCTGGGTGATCCCTGCCGCCTTTGTGGCTTCGACGGCTGCAGCGCCTGCGCCGATGCGGGCGCGACCTGTGTGTTCACGCCGATGGACCTGGGGATCGCGCTGGGATCGGCGGTCGCTCTGGCATCTGAGCTGCATGTTGACAACCGCATCATGTTCAGCATCGGCCAGGCAGCAGTCTCGTTGCGTTTATTGGGAGACCACAAACTTATCATGGGGATCCCGCTGTCAGTCAGCGGTAAGTCACCCTTCTTCGACCGCCGATGACGCGCTACGTACGATTCAAGCGAGATGGCGCCGCGAGCTGGGGCGTCGTCGACGGCGAGCAGATCCGGGCGCTTGAGCGTGCGCCCTGGCTGAGCCTTGAAGAGACCGGCCTGGCCCTGGGCGTCACGGAAGCGACTCTGCTCGCGCCCTGTGAGCCGAGTAAGATACTCTGCGTTGGCAAGAGCTACTTCGACCATGCGCTCGAGATCCTTGACGGAAGCGTCCCTGAAACGCCGATCCTCTTCATCAAGCCCAGCACCTGCGTCAATGATCCCGGCGCGACCATCATCCGCCCCCGCAGCAGCCAGGCGCTCGACTACGAGGGTGAACTTGCTTTCGTCGTGGGAAAGACCGCGAAGCGTGTGAAGGCCGCAGACGCGGATGACTATATCTTTGGCTACACGATACTTAACGATGTCACCGCGCGCGATATCCAGCTGGCTGACGGTCAGTGGACGCGCGCCAAATCCTTCGACGGCTTCGCGCCCATCGGCCCCTTCCTGACCACCGGGATCGATCCCGGCGATCTTGCGCTGACCACACGGCTGAACGGCGTGGTGCAACAATCCTCCCGGACCTCTCTCATGATGTGGAGCGTCCCCGAACTGCTCGAGTTCATCACCGAAGGTATCACGCTGCTGCCGGGAGACGTCGTGACGACCGGAACGCCGGCAGGCGTCGGCCCCATGGCTGATGGTGACACGGTAGAAGTGGAGATCGAGGGCCTCGGCGCCCTGACTAATCCTGTTCGCTGGGAGGACCCGACTCCTGCTTGACCAGCAGATCGCAGGAGCCCAGACCGACGACGTCCCCGTCGCGGATCAGGCTGAGATGCGTAGCCGCCTGCCCGTTGATCGTCGCCTTTGCTGTGGCGCTGAGTAACTCCATGAACACACCCTGCCTGAGCCGATACAGGTGCGCATGACGACGGAGGACCTCCTCCTCATCGATGACCAGATCGTTGAAGACCGCCCGCCCGATGTAGAGCGAGCCCAGCGGCGCATCGATGCAGTGCGGACGGGCGGCTCCCCGGCGGAGCTCAACGGAGAAGCTTCGCCTTGTCGCGGGAGCAGGAACTGCCTCCTCAGGGCGTCTGGCGCGCGGTCTCAGATCCAGTTTGCTCACGTCCTCAGTAGAGAGCGTGTCAAAGCGATACAGGCATTCGAAGCAGGTGTTCGCCTCCTCGACCGCATGTGCTCCGCAGATCGGACATCGTTTCATCGCTCGCTCCTTTCCTGATCAGAGGACTTAAGCTCAAGGCGCTGCCCCGGCAGGAGCCACGGGCTGTCATCGGCGCGCCGTTCCAATACGGCAGCTGCTTTCCGGCAGCTTCGCGACAGGCATCCTGGCCTCAGGCCGCGGATCGCCCGCAACACCTCGCCGTCGGGCGCGATGAAGGCCACATCGATGGCGAAGCGCATCCCGATCGTGTGGATACGACGACAGGGAGCGATCAGAAGGGACGCTTCGTTTCTGCCCCCAAGGAGCCCGCGCATCCGCGCGAACGGACTTGTCGCGAGACACAGCTGCATCATCATCAGAGCTCCGTCAGGGGCTGACAGAAGACCACGACCAAAGTCTTCGTACGACGCCAGGTCCCCAGGCCTCCGGTACCGGAGGAAGAGGCGAACACACGATACTCCAGGCTGAACGAGAGCCTGAGCTCATGCAGGCCGAGGACTCCTTCGGGCTGCGCCTGTACCTGAGCTTTGAACGGCCCCCGGCTGCCTTCGGGATAACCCAAAGCTGCCTGAAGCAGGGCGTTCGCTTCAGAAGGGTCGCGTCGTCCATCGGACATCACGCGGGCCACCTCATCGCATACCCGGTCGAAACGAGCGCACTCGCTCACGAAGCAGAGCACGTTGACGACCATCACAAGCGCGATCGCGAACACCGGGATCACGAGCGCCAGCTCAGGGACCATCTGTCCCTGCTCATCACGGAACCCTGCCATCACAGGCTTCCGATCTCATCAAGCTGCCGGGTCATGTCGTCGATCCCTCGCTCGATCTCTCCTGAGAACGGCAGACCCAGATCGATCCCGAACACCTTCGCGCTCAGGGCCATGACAAGATCTCCTGCCGCAGGGATGTCGTCCGAGCTCCCGGCGAGCCCCCTCGCCAGATCCAGCAGGCCACTCTCGCCGAGCCAGGCATAGTCACGTTTCGCTGCGCGCAGGGTCCTGACGAAGCTCCCCTCAAGTCCATCGGCATCAGGGCTTCCGACGTTCGCGGTGTCGACCAGCACCGGCTGGGGATAGCGCAGATCAGGCGGCTCTGCCTGTGCAGCCCCGAGCAGCTTGTCCCAGGCAGGCCTCATGACCTGATCGAGCCCGAAGGGCAGGCCGGAGACCTGGTCCCCCAGACTGTCGGCGCCACGGGCATAGACATCCAGGCAGCTGCCCCAGAGCGAGAGCAGGAAGGTGACCGCCGCGCCCGCGACCCCGCCGGGGCCGTCAGCCCCCAGAAGGGCGCCGGTCGCCGCGGGCAGGCCCCCGCCAGCGCTCTGCGCGCCGGCCGCACTGTTCCCCAGCAACGAAGGCAGGGTCTTCTTCGCGTCTGACGGGATCAGCTTCGCTGCGGAAAGCGCCATCTGGGGAGCAAGCCGGCTTCCCTGGGAGTTCGTCAACGGAGGCAGCGTGAAGCCCGGCAGACTACGTTGCTTGGGGCAGACCACGATGCAGATGAATCCGCGCGCACCGCTGGCGTGATAGCGCAGGCGTCCCCCCAGCAGGTAGGATCCTGCCTTCGACGTCAGCTTATCGAGCGCCGAAGCGGTGGTATCGCGTATCGTCGTCTCATGACCTGAAAGTTCTGCGCGTGCCTTCTGGTAACGGCTCAGCGCCGCTGCCTCTGCGTTCCAGTTCTCCGTGAAGGGCTGCAACTTCTCTTCCCAGGCCGAGATCGCCCGCCAGTCCGTGGGCGCACAGATCGTACAGGGCGGATGCTCAGAGGCGCCCAGGAGGGTCTCAAGCTTCACGCTCTGAGGCGTCGCATCGGCCCCGGCCAGCCCGAAGCAGCTGGTCTGCCGGTGATAGGCGCGCCGTTGACCCTCCGGCGTTGAGAGGACGTAGACCTCCTCATCGAGCCAGGACCGCAGGAGCCTGTCGATCGACAGATCCTCTGCGGGATAGCTATCGCTGTCGGGCGTTGCGCTGCCGATCGTCCGGGGGACCTCGAGCTGCAGATCCTGCTGGATCTCGCCATAGCTGCGCTCGAAGTCCGCCTGCAGCGCAGCGCGAGTCGAAGCGTTGTCATCGATGGGCGCAAGCGCGACCGGAGAGGGGCGCGGCGCAGAGATCAGCGTATCGGCGGCTCCCTTGAAATCGTCATAAGCATAGGCGGGATCCCAGGAAAGCAGAGAGGTCCCGGGGGCTTTGTAGAGATCGAGCCTGAAGCACTCTTCCTTCGCAGCGTCTGCCTCCTCGCGCGCCTTCTGTGCCGCAGTCGCCTCCTGCTGATTGTCATCATGAGCCTTGCCGACCTCATCGAGCAGCTGATCCTCGCCCTCGGAATAGCCCGTCAGTTCGACCTGCCCCGACCACGGCAGGGGAAGAGCGACACCCGCGTAACTTCCCTCCGTGTACGAGCTGACGCTTCCCGCTGACTGCTGTATCGCCATGCTGCTGCGCGCCATCACCAGATAGGGCGCGGCTGTGTTCAGCCCCTGCGCGATCTTGTAGATGTCCTGGGCGAACTCCTTACGCTTCTCACAGTAGCGCTTATCGAGCTCCAGCGCCTTCTCGAAGAACTCCGATGCCGTGCCCTCTGACGCCACGGCCACCACACCGGCCACGACCACCACCGCATGCAGCACGAGTCCGAAGAGGTTGGCCGTCAGCAGAAGAGCGTCGAGCAGCTGGATAGTCTGCATGATCTTGCTCTGCTCGTCAGCCGCCGCCAGAGCGCCGTTGTCCGCGATCATCTGGATGTCTTCTGACGACGAGTTCGTCCAATACCATTGCAGACTTCCCGCGACCAGCACCAGCGCGAGCATGATGGCGAGCACGACCGCGAGGCTGGTCGAACCCCGCTCGTTCTTGAACCAGGCGATCTTCGGCATCAGTGGACCTGCCCCAGGACCGGATACTCAAGATCTGCGCCTGAGCTCAGCCCGGCGAGTGCGCCCACGCTGTGCGCCTCTGCCGAGACCTCGACCGTCCCACCCTGCAGATCCCCCGCCAGAAGCCCGATCAGAGGCAGGGTCTTCTGGGTCAACGACAGACGCACGCGGACCTGCTCCGCATGCGCATCGCCGGACACATCGACCTGCAACGATCCCGGGACCTGGAAGGCCGAGCCTCGCGGGAGCCCTGCTATCTTGCCCTGTGAGTAGCTCTGGAGCAGCTGGGCGTCATCAGAGGGATCCCGCGTCGCGACGACCCGACAAAGACTGGCCGCCGCTGCCCCGAGGACCATCTTCGTGTAGAGGGTCACCACCGGTTGGAACAGGATCAACGACAGGATACAGAGCGTCGTGATGACGACCGGCGCCTCGGTGAGCGCCTGACCGTCCTCGCCGTGAAGTCTTCTAATGTATGAGAACATCGCACACCCCCTGAAGGCCCCCCAGCGTATAGGGGGCTTCCTGGAGCGTTCGCGCGACCGGACGGGAGTCCTGGCCGGAGCTCCGGTAGTAGTTGACCAGCCCGCCGATCGCGACCAGGATGATGACGACGAGGGTCAGGGCGACGACATACTCTGTCGCCGCCTGCCCCTCCTCTGCCCGGAAACGGCTCATGCCAGGTCCCCTATCTGACTGGTCACACTCTGCCAGACGGCTGCCAGCTGGTCATGGAAGGCGACTGCCAGGATGATGGCAGCGACCACGATGACAGCCAGGATGATGACGTATTCCGCCACTCCCTGCCCGGACTCGCCGGCGAGACACGACCACAGGGGTCGCCCGATACTCAACCTTCTTCTTATCGATTCCATCGTTTGCTCCTTTCCTCGGTTACACTACAGACTTCCTGTTCGATCAGAGGCGTAGCCCCGCGATCATCTGGATCAGTACCGGCCCCATCAACAGGATCAACACCGCCGGCAACACACACAGGCCCAAAGGGATCAACAGTTTGACGGGCGCGCGCGCGATGCGCTCCTCGAACTTCAGCTTCTGATAACGACGCAGCTCGAAGCTCAAGGTCGAGAAGGTCACAGAGAGCGGGGCGCCCAGAAGCAGCGCCTCGCTGACCACCGCACAGAACCGCATCACCGCTTCATCCGGCGCCCGCTCACAGAGCTCCTGGAACGCTTTCCGGCGACTGCTTAAACCCAGCTGGTAGCGGTGCTGGGCCAGGGCGAACTCACGGGCGACCGGTGTGTCGAAGTGCCCGACGTAGGCGCTCAGCGCTCCGTCGAAGGAAAGACCCGCCTGCAGACCCAGGATCATGATGTCGATCATGTCAGGCAGATCATGCGCACAAGCCGCGGCGTGGCGATCGAGACGACGCCCGTCGCGCCAGGTGAACAGAGGGGGCAAGAGACGTCGCAGCGAAGCGAAGAGCGGATCTGACACCTTAGGCAACAGCGTCCGCAGCGAAGGGCTGCGAAGCTCAACGCCGAGTTCAAGCGCGCGCGTGCGCGTCAAGCGCGCGTGTCGCCGCTGGTGATCGAGCACGAGCCAGACGACCCACCCGAAGCTTGTCGCCCCGATAAGAAGCGCGCCTGCGGCAAGACAGAGTTGAAGGGCATCAAAGCTCAATGTTGACCACCCTCCTGACGCCGATTGTTCCGATGACGAGCAACACGGCCGCCAGTGCGGCCAACGAGAGGCCCAGCCCTGAGGCGAGGAACGACCCGAGATAATCCGGCATCACGAGCGCCATGACGCCAACGAGCCCCAGAGGGATCGCGATGACCAGACGCACCGACATCCTTCCCTGGGCGGTCTGAGCGCGCAGCGAGCGCAGCATCTGCAAGGACTGTCGCTGCAGGCCGGCACTGCGCTCAAGAAGCTCGGCGATGTTGCCGCCGGTCTTTGAGGTGAGCTCCAGCGCCAGGGCCACCATGCGCAACTCCGGAAGGGGGACCTTCGCCTGGAAGCGCTCCAGACTCTCTCCGACGCTGAGCCCCAGTGACAGATCGACACTGAGCGAGTGCAGCAGCTCGGTCAGAGCAGCATCCGGCTGCTCTTCGACGCGCGCGATCGCCTGGCGCAAAGAGAGTCCGGCGCGCAAGGTCTGGGCCAGCTGATCGAGCAGATCGGGCAGAGCCGCGCGCATCCTTTCGACCTCACGAGGTCGGCGCAGGCGCCGGATCACCCGGCCCAGCACAGCGCAGGTCCGCGACATCCCCAAGGGGGGGACCGCAGCCCCGGCTACCGCGCTCTGCGCCCTGCGGAAACGCAGGAGACGATCCGCAGAGGCCAGGATCATCCGTGCCAGCAGATAGGTCGCGATCCCCGCGACCACCGAGGCAACAAGCAGTCCCGCGCGCCCGGCCATCAGTGGGCTTCCTTCCGGGCGCATGCCTCCCAGTCCTTCACAGCTCGCTTCGGCGCGACGCCCCGGGAGATGACCCGCTCAAGAAAGCGGGGGGTCTCCTCGAAGATCCAGCTCCCCTGCGGACGGCCGTCGGCGCTGACACCGGCCTGCTCGAAGCGGATGATACGCCGCAAGCTGACCTCAGAGCCCTGCAGACCGGCGACCTCGCAGAGCTCCAGGACCTGCCGTCTGCCCCCGGAGACACGCCCCAGATGGATGATCAGGTCGATCGCAGAGGCTATCTGTGTCTGGACCGCAGCCAGGGGCAAGGGCGTCGCGTAACCGACCATCGTGACCAGGCGGGAGATGACCTCGCGCGGCGTGTTCGCATGCAGGGTCGTCAGCGATCCATCATGGCCCGTCGTCATCGCCTGCAGCATCTCGAGCGCCTCGTCTCCGCGCACCTCGCCGACGATGATGCGATCGGGACGCATGCGCAGACTGTTGATGACCAGGTCCCGGATCGTGATAGCCCCCGCCCCCTCCAGATTCGCCGGGCGCGCCTCAAGGCGCACGACATGGGGATGGTGGCTGAAGCTCAGCTCCGCGCTGTCCTCGATCGTGATGATACGCTCACCACTGGGGATGACCAGCGAGAGTGCGTTCAAGAACGTGGTCTTGCCGCTGCCCGTCCCGCCACTGACCGCGATGTTGCAGCGTGCCAGGACCGCCCATTGCAGAAGAGCGATCAGGAATGGCGGCAATGAGCCTTCAGCGACCAGCTCCTCCAGCGTGTAGACGCGGTCGCGGAACTTGCGGATCGTCAACAGCGGCCCGTCAAGGGACAGCGGAGGGATGACCGCGTTGACCCGGTGTCCCGTTGAAAGCCGCCCGTTGACCAGAGGGTTCTGCTCGTCGATCCGGCGCCCCAACGGCGCGATGATGCGCTCGATCACAGCCCTGACCTGCTCGTCATCATCGAAACGGATCTGAGCGCGATAGAGCTTCCCCTCGCGTTCGAAGAAGACCCTGTCGGCGCCGTTGACCATGATCTCGGTGACACTCCTGTCCCGCAGCAGACCGTCAAGCGGCCCCAGGCCCATCAACTCAGCCAGAGCCTCATCGATGATAGCCTCCCGCTCATCGGCGTCCAGACCATAGCGGTCCTGGGCGTTGACCGCGCTGCGGAGCCGGTCGGACAGCTCCTTGCGGGCAAGCTCGCCATCCTGCTCGATGAGCTTGGCGACCTGGGTCGGAGGAAGCTCCTCGTAGAGCAGTCCCTTCACGTTCTGGCGCAGCCGCTGGGCCACCGAAGGCTGCCGGCGAGCGGTATCGATCATCGCAGGAACCTGCCTTTCGACTCGCGACGCAGCGTACTGCGCATATGGGGCAGGGAGTTAAGAGACAGGCCCGTGGACAGCGCGATGTCCTCAAGAAGCAGGGCGACCTGGGCGGCCAGTGCGCTGCGGCCGCCCCCCAGGACCTCATCGAAGCCGCCTCGGTCCAGGGCCTGCGCGGTCCGCAGCCCCCCGTCATCGAGAAAGCGCAGAGCGCTTTGCCCCAGAAGACCAGCGATCTCATCGAGGGAAGGATGATATCCGTTGCTGCGATGGGCGCGCTCGACCACATACGAGAAGCGGGCGGACGGGATGCCGGAGCGCGTACAGAGATCACGCATCCGCAGGGTCGCCCGGGCGCCCACGAGGGTCTGGTCGAGCAGACAGAGGGCGCGGTCTGCCCGATCAAGCAACTCCAACTGGGACAGGGCATGGAAGGCCCCCGTGTTCACGACCACCAGCTCATGTTCGCCGGACAGCGCAGTGAGCAGCATCCGGGACCGCCCGGCTATCACCTCAGCCTGCTCCGGGACCGGCGACGGCGCATAGAGGCTGACTCCCTCTGCGACCGCAACGCTGAACCCGCGGCAGGACTTCCCCGGACTCGACAGCGTCTCTGCCAGATCGGCCAGCGTGTGTTCCGGCGCCACATCGAACAGGAATCCGAGGTCCCCGAACTGCAGATCGAAGTCGACCAACGCGACATCGAGATCGGCCTGTCCCGCCACCAGCGCGAACAGCGCTGATACCGTCGACTTACCACAGCCTCCCCGCGCAGAGCTCACCACGACGATGGGCCCCTGATGGATCTTGTCCTCCGGGGTCCCCCGATGAGCACCGTTGCCCTCGGCCTGGGCCACCGGGGCCAGGCGTCTCAAGAGGTCGCTCAGCTCCGATCCGGTCGCAGCCGGCGGCAGGGTCGCCCGTGCTCCTGCCAGCATCGCGCGTGACACCAGATCCGAGCTGGGATCGTCTGCCAGAAGGATGCAGGCGATCTGCGGGTGCTCCCGACGCAAGGCGTCGACCAGGTTCAGGGGCGACAGGTCCGACAGAGCCGAATCGACCAGGACCACACAGGCATCGCCCTGCTCATGATAGGACAGGGCTTTCAGACACTCTTCTCCGGTCGCAAAGGTCTGGACGACCCGCGCCAGCGTATCCTGCGCCGTCCGACTCAGGTCGAAGCTGCAGAGAGGATCCGAACTCACCAGGGCCAGGGTGTCGAGCATCATCGTTGTCCCTTCTGCTCCAGGACCAACCAGAGTTTCCCTGTCTGCGCCGACGAGAGTATCTGGGCCGCCACGCGGGTCGGCACGGCAAGGGTGACCCAACTGATGTCAGAGCTCATACCCGTCCCGAGCAAGCTGGTCCCGGAGGACTTCCCGGCGTCGCTGCGCGCGATCTTGCTGGATGACAGCACTTCGATGTCGGTTGCCAGCGCTGTGACGACCCCGCTGCTGCCGGTACCCATGAGGGTGACCCGCATCCCCTCGGAGACCTCGCCCCCCAGCGCATGGACGGCATCGGTCGCGATCGTGACCGCGCTGAGCCCCGCAGCCAGAGAGTCCAGCCGCTTGACTTGCGCCGCGACCCTTTTTCGCACCAGCGGTTCACCCTGAGCGACCCAGGCAGTGATCCGCTTCCCGGTGATCGAGCCCCGGTCACGCTCCAGCAGCGCTCCCTTCGGGATCAGCATCACCGGCCACGACTGTGTCTTCAGATCCCCGCCTCCCAGCAGAGTCCCCGGTTCCAGGTCCTTACGCGCGACCAGTATCTGTGCCGTCATCGACCCATAACGCCTGAGCAGGGCGCGCTGCTGACGCTCGGCCGCAGTCGCGCTTCGCTGCAGAAAGACCCCTATGAGCAGTGCGGCGATGGTCGCGCTCACCACCGCGATCACTATCCTCTGACGATCTGACATCGCTCGATCTCCTTTCGACGCATCACAGCATAACCGGGAGCCCTTAAAGCGCTCTTAACGCTCTTTGACACCGCGCCCGCAGGCGAAGAGGTGTAGCATGAAACAAGAGGTCAGCGCGTCGAAAAACAGATATGGAGAAGATATGCAGGAGGTTTTCCACCGGAGGTTCTCCACAGAGCTGGGGGTGATCGAGCTGAGCGCGTCCAGCGCCGCCCTCGTCGGCCTGGAGTTCCGCGAGACCGGGACGCCAGCCTGCGACAGGGGGTCAGGGACCGTGTCGCACGGGACCGTGTCGCACTCCCCGGCTCTCGCTCTCCTCGATTGTGCCGAAACCCAGGTCCGCGCCTATCTGTCAGGAAGACTCCGTGACTTCGACCTGCCCCTTGACCTCAGCGCGGGGACCGACTTCCAGCAGGAAGTCTGGCAGGGGCTCATGACCATCGGCTACGGTCAGACGCTCAGTTACCGGGAGCTTGCCGAGGCCATCGGCCATCCCCACGCAGCACGCGCGGTCGGGGGCGCCAACCACGCCAATCCGATCCCGCTCATCGTGCCCTGCCACCGCGTGATCGCGGCGGATGGCTCGCTGGGGGGATACGGCGGGGGTTTATGGCGTAAGCGGTGGTTGCTGAGGCGGGAGGGCGCCCACTACCGCCAGCCCCTCGATCGGATGCTCCGCGCGTAGATCGCGGTAGAACTGGACGCGCGTCAGTTCCAGATAGGGTAAGAAGTAGAGGCCCACGATGTTCAGTTTGAAGGAGGCGACCGTCAGCGATTGCAGAACGAACCACAAGATGAAGCTCAGATCGAGAACGAACAACTCCCACTTATGGCCCTTCATCAGCTGGCCGGACAGCCGTAACGCCTGATTGATCCCCAGCTCAGGGTCCTCAAGCATCAGGTAGACCGCCTGACGATAGCGATAAGCCGCGATGAGACCCGGTATGAAGAAGAGCAGCGTCCAGAGGTAGATCCGCAAGAACGTCATAAGATAGAGCCCGAGCCAGCGTCCGAAGCGCTTGAGGGGCTCGAGGGACTCTTTGACCTTCAGTTCAGACGCTCCCGCGCTTGCCCGCAGCGCGACATGACTCAAACCCACGTGCAGGACCATCACTCCCAGCATCAGGAACAAGGTGAGCCACATCAGATAGGTCGAGGTCGCCGCCGTGTCCCCGCCGAAATAGACCCGCATCCAACCATCGGATATCTGGCGTAGCAACTGGGGATTCGACGCATCCCTCATCGTCAGCTGGGAGGTCCTGGTCGCCAGATCCTGGATCTCCTGGGTCGACGGCAGACTGCTGAGGTAGCTGGGCAACGAAACGAGGAAGCTCGCCACGACCAGGATGGCCCCGATCGCCATGAACACACTGCTGAAGCGGGCGAAGTTCTGCTTCGCCATTGTCTTCATCTCACTGCGAGACCTCATCAGCATCCCTTTCGTTTGAGCAACTGTCGCTGGGAGGATGGCGGGAGTAACGAGACTTGAACTCGCGACCTCTGGCTTGACAGGCCAGCGCTCTAACCAGCTGAGCTATACCCCCGCATACGCGGAACGCTGCAGATGCAGCGGACTTACGATACTACCCGTTTTGACCGATGCTGTCTAGTGGCCGCAGATGGTCTTGCAGGGAGCCGCTCCCGCAGCCGCTCCCGCCGCCGCTCCCGCAGCCGCCAGGTCAACGTCGCGCTCGCCTTCCGCCTTGTTCAGGATGCAGCTGAAGTCCTCCGAGTGGGGGTTGCCGCCGTTCTCGGCGCCGGTACGCATCCAGGCCTTGACGCGACAACCGCGGCAGATATGCGTGTAGGCGCAGACCTCCGGAGCGCACTGCCCCTCGCTCGGCTGCTCGTCAAGAGCACGCAGCAGCTTGACCGCGTCCTCGATACTCATGTCGCGGATGTTTCCGACCGTCCACTCCTGGCTGAACTGGCAGGGCATGATGTCGCCTGCGCTGTTGATGGCCATGTGCCCCTGCCCTACCGGGCAGGCAGAGAAGAGCGACAGGCGCTCGAGCCCCTTGCTCACATCCACGCCACGCTCGATGAACTTCTCGGCGATGTAGGGGATGGTCGAGGGGATCGCCCCGATGTCGTATTCCATATGGCTGTCGGGGTCGAGCATGTCGTCGACGATGAAGTCGCAGAGCTCGCGCCACTGCTCCTTGGTGATACGCAGCGCCTCTTCGCCCTCGCTGCGGCCGCTCGTGATCAGGTCGCAGATGTAGAAGATGCCGACGCCCTCGTCCTTGGCGATCTGGATCATATCGAAGATGAAGGGCCAGTTGCCCACCGTGATGGCCGTCTTGAGCACGACGCCGATGTCGTGAGCGCGCAGCGTGCGCACCGCGGCCATGACCTTGTCGTAGGTACCGGGGACACGCGTCAACTCGTCGTGATACTCGCGCGTGCCGTAGAGCGAGGTCGCGATCCACTTGACGCCGTTGTCCTTGAGGCGCTGTGCGTTGTCCTCGGTCACCAGCGTGCAGTTGGTCGAGATGGTCGGCTTGATGCCGCATTCGTGGACGCGCTCCAGGATCTCCCAGAAGTTCGGACGCAGCATGGGCTCGCCGCCAGAGATGAAGACGACCGGACAGCCCGCCTCGTGCATGCGGTCGACCAGCTGGATCGTCTCTTCGTCGCTGAGTTGGTCAGGCAGGATGTGCGCGTCGGCGGCCATGTAGCAGTGGCTGCATTTGAGGTTGCAGCGGTTCGTGATGTTCCAGATGAGCGACGAGGGGTGACCGGCCTTCTTCGCGGCCTGTGCCTTGGCCTCGCTTTCAGAAGCGGCTCCGGTGAAGAACAACGAGCGTACGTGCGCCATGGGTAAAGCCTCCCAACTCATCAGTGATATCAGCGTATCCAGTGTAACGACGCCGGTACGGCGGTCCAGACCATGTAACAACTGTTGTGCCGCGCGAGTATAGTATGCTGTAGAGGGCTGGGAAGTAGCCCTACGAACAGAAGGAGGATCTATGGCAGTACGAGTGCTGACTGACTCCGCATCCTATATCCCCGTCGACGATCTTGAACGCTACGATATCCGGCGCTTCTCGATGATCCTTGTCGAGGGTGATCGCCAGACCCCCGAGCTGGACATCGACTACAACGAGTTCTACGCGCATCTGGCCCAGGTCGACTACCTGCCCACGACCTCCCTGCCCTCGCCTGAAGAGATCCGCGGGCACATCGAGGACATCCTGGCACAAGGACATGATGTCCTTGGCGTGTTCTTGCCCTCGACGTTCTCCGGCGTGTTCGACACCTATAAGATGGTGGCCAGTCAGATGGCGGAAGAAGACCCGTCGCTCGTTGGGCGTATCGACGTCGTCGATGGCAGCTCGCCCTGCATGGAGGCAGGCTTTGCTGCCCTGGCAGCCGCGGAGTGCGCCCAGGCTGGCGGCACGCTGCCCGAATGCGCCGCCGCCGCAGAGGCGAGCATGGCGCGCAGCCGCTTCCTGTTCGCGCCGCGCACCCTGACCTACCTTGAGCGCGGCGGGCGCATCGGTCGCGCATCCGCCCTGCTCGGCGGCCTGCTGAAGCTCGTCCCGGTGCTCACGGTCGAGGACAGGTATACCTCGACCTATACCAAAGTGCGCACCTGGCCCAAAGCCCTGGCGACCATCAAAGAGAAGCTCGTCGCAGACATCGAGGCCAGTGGCGGTCTGAAGCGGATCTGTGTCCACTATATCGCCGAGCCTGAAGAGGCGACCACCTTCTGCAGGAACGTCATCGAGCCTTTGGTCGGCTTCGAGGTGCGCGTGATCCCGATCGGCCCGGTCGTGGGCGCCCATGTGGGGCCGGCGGTCGGCGTCGTATATGAAACGCTGGATCCTATCGTGTCCCTGCACGGCGAGTCGATGCTGGATCGCCTGGGCGACGCAGTAAGGAGCCAGCGATGATCGAACGCTACACCCGCCTGAAGATGGGCGCCATCTGGACCCTGCACAACAAGTACGACCTCTGGAAAGAGATCGAGGTGCTGGCCTGCGAGGCGTCCGTCGAGTTGCCGGAGGTCGGCATCACGGCGCAGGAAGCGGCAACGATCCGCGAGAAGGCCGCGTTCGAGGATGCCCGGGTCGACGAGCTTGAGGCCACGCTGAACCATGACGTCATCGCGTTTCTGACCAACATGGCAGAGCATATCGGGGAGCCCAGCAAGTGGGTCCATTACGGCATGACCTCCTCGGACCTCGGCGACACGGCGCTCTGCCTGCAGATGACCCAGGCTGCCGACCTCATCGACGCCGATCTGCGCGCGCTGATCGAGGTCTGCAAGCGCCGCGCGCTGGAGACCCGCGACATGCTCTGCGTTGGACGCACTCACGGCATCCACGCCGAGCCGATGCTCTTCGGCATGAAGTTCGGACGCTGGGCCTTCGCGCTGAGCCGCGGCCGCGAGCGACTGGCGCTGGCGCGCAAGCAGTGCGCGGTGGGCGCGATCTCGGGCGCGGTGGGCACCTACAGCAACATCGACCCGAGCGTCGAGAAGCACGTCTGCGAAGCGCTGGGACTTGAGCCCGACCCGCTGTCCACCCAGGTCATCGCGCGCGACCGCCACGCCTTCTACCTGGCCACGCTGGCCACGATCGCGGCCACCGCAGAAGAGATCGCCACCGAGGTCCGCGCGCTGCAGAAGACCGATACCCTGGAGGCGGAGGAACCCTTCACCGCCGGCCAGAAGGGCTCAAGCGCGATGCCGCACAAGCGCAACCCCATCACCAGCGAGCGCATCTGCGGCCTGGCGCGCGTGGTCAAGGCCAACGCGCAGGTCGGACTGGACGACGTGGCGCTCTGGCACGAGCGCGACATCTCGCACTCCGGCGCCGAGCGCGTCGTGCTGGCCGACTCGACCACCGCGCTCGACTATATGCTGGACAAGCTGCTCTGGATCCTGGACGGGCTGGTGCTCTATCCGGAGAGCATGCTCGCGAACCTGAACCGGACGCGCGGACTCATCTACTCGTCGCGCGTGCTGCTCGCGCTGGTCGACACGGGGATGCTGCGCGAGGACGCCTACGCGATCGTACAGGACAACGCCATGGCGGTCTGGACCGACGTCCAGCAGGCCCGCCAGGGCGCAAGCTTCCCGGAGCGCCTTGCCAGCGATGCGCGCTGCCCGCTCAGCGCTGAAGAGCTGGCCGCCATCTGCGACCCCTGGGCCTTCCTGCAGCGCACCGACGCCCTCTTCGAGCGCATCGCCGCACTGTGATCACAGGATCCTCTTGCAGGTCAGTCGGCAAGGGGGCTCGTTCGCGTACGCGAGCGACTCCCTTGTCTCCCACTCTTTAGTGCACGGGTGCTGCGGGCGTCGGCGGCAGCGGGCGCGCGAGCTCGATGCCCTCGGCCGCGAAGCGCTCGACCAGAAGTTCCAGGAACTCCGATCGCACGACCGGCTCGCTGCGATAGCTGATGATCGGCAGGATCGTGTTGAAGCTGATGCCCCCCGCGGAGGTCGCCGTCAGCCGGAAGTTCGGAGCCGCCGCTTTGTAGGTATAGTGCGACGTGGCCATGACGGACGCCGCGACCTCACGCACAACCCGCTCCAGGTGCAGGACGTCGGTATCTGCCGCCACCATGCCGGGAACGACCATCGTGTGCTGATGGTTGTTGCGGCTGAAGTTGATGACCGGCTCCTTGCCCAGGACGGAATTCGGCACGATGATCAGCTCGCTGGTGACCTTGCGGATCGTCGTGTTCGACCAGGTCACATCCTCGACCGTACCCTCGTCGCCAGAGGCCATACGCACGAAATCGCCCGGCTCGATCTGATGTGAGCCGACGATCTGGATGCCGGCGAAAAGGTTGCCCAAGGTCGGCTGCAGCGCCAGACCGATGACCACGCCTCCGATGCCGAGCGTTGTCAGGATCGGCGCGATCGAGACTCCCAACTTCCAGAAGATGACCGCCGCGCCCAAGGTATAGATGGACGCCTTGACCAGGTTGGTGACGATGCTGCTCGACGAGATACGCGTGTTGTCGCTGGCCGTATAGTAGCTGATGAAGCGCCCGATCAGGCGCGCCAGGAAGATCGTGATGAGCGCGATGCTCAGGATGGTCACCCATTTCGTGATCAGGTTCGCGGTATTTCTGTCCAGAAGACCACTGCTTACATGGGTATATGCGAGCCATAACCCGATCAGACCCCCGACCAGACCGATGATCCCCCGCATGCTCCGCAACACCGCCGACAGCATCCGGCTGAGACTGCGCAGGCGTGCCGAGCGCAGAAACGACCCCAGCGCCAGGTCCAGCACGACGCCCACCAACAGGAAGCTGGCGAAGTAGAGGATGGCGACGCCGTAGCGCGCGATGAATGTGGACACGACCGGTGGCATGTGCTCATTATACTTGAAGTTGGCAGGGCAACCCGATAAACTAGGTATCCGCTGTGTAATCTCAGGCGAGCCAACACACCTGAACGCAGCCGTGACAACTGGCGCCATTAGCTCAGTTGGCAGAGCAGAGGACTTTTAATCCTAAGGTCGTAGGTTCGATTCCTACATGGCGCACCATACCGGCCCCCGTCGACTAGAGGC
>JGI20166J26741_10003338_pt1 | contig 17686 bp, 17 predicted proteins | sample TergutCu122P5_FD_26741 | JGI IMG/M metagenome (IMG submission 26741)
AATTATGCATTCAGAATTGCTGAAAGATATTGCACATCAAAATTGCCCAAATTGAAACTTGTGATAATATACACTGGAGAAGTTGAAAGTGCACCAAGTTCTTTGGACTTTATTGATGGAGACTATTTAAATAAAGTGGAGGAGTGGATTAAAATGACTAGCTTGGAAAGGATATTTGATGATCTATTTAGAGAACAAAAAAAGAAAATACTTAGAGAAAAAGAGGAAGCACTTAGAGAAAAAGATGAAGAAAAAATTGAAGCCGTAAATGAAGCTAAAATTGAAACTCAGAAAAAGATTGCTCGAAATATGCTAAAAAAGAATACAGATATTGTTTATATTATGGAAATCACTGGATTTACTAAAGCACAAATTCTAGAATTAAAAAAACAAGAGGGAAATTCAGTTAATTGAAGTGTATAATGCTAAAAATCATAAAAAGCAATGCATAGCTTAAGAAAAATCCTTAAACAACATTGCTTTTTGTTTGAACTTCCCTGTTAATGACTAGCTATAAAACTACTATATGCCACTATTATATCCAATGCTGCATGAAGAAATATCGGATATACAATTGACCTGGTTTTATAATAAGTAATTCCCAATGCTAGCCCTGCTATGAATCTAAAATACATTTGATTAATAGTATAAAGTGTAAATGCATTTATAGCATAAAAATTACCATTAATCAGATGAACTAAAGAAAACAAAATTGCTTGCAATATGATTCCTACATATAAAGGAAGTTTTTTGATCAGATAAGTTTGCAGCATTCCTCTAAATATTATTTCTTCCCATATTCCGACAAATATCATTTGAATAAATGTTAGTATAAACCATATATAATTTTCTTTAAAGATTTTAACAAAATTAATATGAGCAAAACTTTGCGCCAAGTTAAATATAGGATAAATTTGAAATGAAATAGCTAAAAGCAATAAAATTATTGTATAAAGAAAAAATTTTTTATCTACACGAACCATTAAAAATCTATCTTTATTTTTTAATAATATGGTGTAGTACTGCTAAACCAATAATTTTTTGTGTAAATTATATATAAAAATATAGTTAAATAAAATATAGTAAAAACCAAATACATATATCTATGTTTCTTTAAATTATCCATAGAATTCTCACCTTGAAATATATTATTTTAATAATACTCAATTTATATCTAATTTTCAACATTAAAAATTGAAAGAATTCAAAAAAAATAGATGCTTATTAAATTTTGGATTTAACCAAAGTTCAAATTGCATCTTTTTGCACTCTAATTCAAAATAAAAATATAATATAAAAAATAAGAACACTTAAAAGGGAGAATATATATAAAACAACCCCTCTATGAAAGAGGAAAGTTATTTCCAAAATAAAGTTTATAAAGTTTATATAGTTTTAAAAATTTTGATTTTAGCTTACTCCTTTTTGCTTTAATCTGAGTTTATCTGCAACCATAGCTATAAATTCTGAATTTGTTGGCTTTCCCTTATTATTATTTATAGTATATCCAAATAATTTATAGATGGTATCTACTTGCCCTCTGCTCCAGGCAACCTCAATAGCGTGTCTTATTGCTCTTTCAACTCTGCTTGCTGTTGTATTGTATTTCTTAGCAATAGAAGGATAAAGCTCTTTAGTAACTGCAGACAATAATTCCATATCCTTAACAACCATACCAATGGCTTCTCTTATATACACATATCCCTTGATATGTGCAGGAACTCCTATTTCATGTATTATACTTGTTATTTCTGTTTCAAGATCTCCTGGTTCTGAGGACTTTTGGATAAATCTGTCTTGAAATAACCTTGGAGTAAACATAGAGGATTTTATCGATTTATCGTCGCTAACTTCAACTACATTAAACATTTCTCTAATTCTCTTCGTTAAAATATCCATGTCAAAAGGTTTTACAACATAATAATCTGCGCCCATATTGATTACTCTTTGAGTTATTTTGTCCTGACCTACAGCCGAAAGCACTATTATTTTTGGCATGGGATCTATATCCATATTGTATAATCTCTCTAAAACACCTAATCCATCAAGATGTGGCATGATTATATCTAAAATAACAAGATTAGGTTTTTTCTCTTTTATTAATTCAATTGCTTCAATTCCATCTTTAGCAATACCAACTACTACAATTTCTTTTTGACTAAATAAACAATCATTTAATATATTGCAAAATTCTTTATTATCATCCGCAATAACTACAGTTATCCTGTTTTCATTCATGAAATTCCCCTCCAAAACTATACCAAATATAAACCTTATTTTATAGTTATTCGACAATAACATTTTAAATCCTTCTATCCTCTATTAAAATATTACTGCAATTATGACTAAATGTAAATATTTTTTTAGCAAATATGTTTATTTAATTATTCCAGATTCTTCTAGCATAGATTCGACGTAAATTCCATACCCAATATCTGGCTTATTTAAGAGTACATGGGTCACTGCACCTACAATTTTGCCATTTTGAATGATAGGGCTTCCGCTCATTCCCTGAACTATACCTTCAGTTTTGCTTTTAAGCTCTTCATCTGTAATTCTAATCAGCATATTCTTCCCTGATTTGTCCTCAGAATTCAATAGTTTTTCAATATTAATAGAATACTCCGCAGGTGTATAGCCATCTATTGTAGTAATTATTTTAGCCGGTCCTTCTACTACTTCATCCTTCAAAGCAACAGGATATTCAGCTTTATTTAAGACATCGTCACTATCATATAAAGTGCCAAATACACCAAACTTGGTATTTTTATCTATTCTTCCAAAAATAAAATCATCCTTAAACTGACCTTTTAATTCTCCGGGATAGCCTCTAGTCCCTTTTCTTATATTCACTATTGTTGCGCTTACAACATCACCTCTTAAGACATCTATCAATTGATCAGTATCTACATCTGTAATAGGATGTCCAAGTGCTCCAAAAATCCTAGTATCTTTTTGTACAAATGTTATCATTCCGACTCCTGAAGTATAATCTCTCACCCAAAGTCCGATTTTATATTTGAGATCTTTAGCATGTTGTACTGGAGTAATTTCAAGATATAATGGCTTATCATTTCTATTCACTGTTAAGAGAATTTTATTGCCATTTGAATTATTTATATAGAAACTGAGTTCTTCCCCAGTATTTACTTCTATATTGTTGACACTGGTAATTACATCTCCTATTTGGATTCCTGCTCTTACTGCCGGACTTATTTTAGTATTGTCCAAAGTAGTTAAATCCGATATTGCTATTACCAAAACGCCCTTTGTATTTATCTTAAGCCCCACTGGTATTCCAAGTGGAATGAGCTTGATATCTTTTAAATCATTTTTTTTATTAGTTAAAGCATATTCTTCATCTTTATTTAAATTATAACTTATATCTTGCTTAAATGTATTAAATGTGTCATAAATATTTTCTGCTTTTATTTCCATTCCAAAAATCATCATTAAAAATAGAGATAGTACTATATTTAGAACGATCTTGAAATTTTTTTTCAAGAAAATCATCTCCTTTTTTCGCTTAAAATCTACTAAAGAAGTAAAAATAAAAAAAGTAGTATTTATTTTAATCCATACTACTTTATTCTTCCCATTTTTTTTTTTTTAATTACAATGTTAATTAAATTTCACTTTTTTTAAAGATGAGAACTTGATCATCTCTTTTGAATTGTTTAAGCTCGCCTTTGTTATATTCTCTCCAGAAATCATCCTCGCAATCTCCTTAACTTTTTCATCTTCACTTAATTTTAAGACCCTGGTAAATGTTTTATCATTTATGACTTCTTTTTTTATGTGAAAGTGGACATCAGAAAAAGAAGCTATTTGAGGTAAATGAGTTACGCAGAATACCTGGTGCCCTCTAGACAGACTATATAGCTTTTCTCCAATACTTTCTGCAGTCTTTCCGCTTACACCAGTATCTATTTCATCGAATATAACTGAGGGGATATCATCTTTATTTATAAAGATTGTTTTTAACGCAAGCATAATTCTAGAAAGCTCTCCTCCTGAAGCAACCTTGTCTAAACTTTTTAAAGGCTCTCCTGGATTTGCAGAGATCAAAAACGTCACTTTATCCATTCCTCTTTCGTTTAACTTATCAGAAACTATAGCAGCTTTAAATTTTGCCTTTTCCATTCCTATAAAGACAAGCTCATCCATTATCTTTTCGCTTAAATTCTCTGAAATCTCTTCTCTTTTTTTATGTAGATTTTCTGCTCTTTTCAAAAGCTTCTCATACAGGTCTCTTTTTTCTAAATTCATTTCCTCAATTAATTTATCTAAGTTTGAAAGCTCATCATATTCAATTTCTAAAGACTCCCTATACTTTAAAATATCTTCAATGCTGTCTCCATATTTTTTCTTTAAAATATTTAAATTATATAACCTTAAATTTATCTTATTAAGTTCAGATTCATCAAAATTTGTATTATAGAGCAAGTCTTTCAAAGAATTGCTATGATCTTTTATAGAATAATAAAAATCCTCAAAGCTGCTCATTATAAAACTTAAATCGACATATTTGCTTATGGATCTTAAATCCTTCATTACATTTTGAATAGAATGCAAAACGCTTACATTACCATCATCATCGCTATCTAACTGATTTATCACATTTGATAAAGTCGTTATGATCTTTTCAGAATTGCTTAAAATATTAAACCTGTTTTCAAGATCCTCTTCTTCGCCAATGGATAAATTCGCATTTGCTATTTCATCTAATTGAAATTTTAAAAATTCAAGTTTGTTTTCGCTCTTCCCTATTTTATTGTTTAATCTAATAAGTTCCTTTTCAATATCCATATATCTTTTGTAAAGCCCAGCATAATCATTTAGAGCATTTTTATATTCCTCTTCTCCAAAATAATCTAAATATTCTATATGCATATTCTCCTCCAAAAGACCTTGATTTTCATGCTGCCCATGAATATTTATAAGTGTAGAAGTTATCTTTTTTAATAAAGATGCAATAACCGCTTTTCCATTGACTTTGATTATGCTTTTGCCATTTTGAAACGTTTCCCTGTAAATTATGAGACTATCATCAAAATCTATGCCATTTTCCTCTAAAATAGCTCTAGTTTCATCTTTGCTTATGGCAAAAATACCTTCAACAGCTATTTTATTTTCTCCATATCGTATATTATCCCTTGAAAATTTTGCCCCTAATAAATATGAAATTGCATCAATTAAAATAGATTTCCCAGCTCCCGTTTCACCTGTAAATACGTGGAACCCATCTTGAAAATCGATAGATAAGCTTTCAATCAAGGCAAAATTCCTGATGTTTAATTGAAGCATATTTATCACTATCCCTTAATAATATCATACAATCTCTCAAGTATATTAGCTGCATATTCATCCTCTCGGGTTAATATAAAAATAGTATCGTCTCCAGCAATGGTCCCTGCAATACCTTTAAACTCACAGTTATCAATGAACTCTGCAGCCCCTGATGCTGCTCCGGATGTCGTCTTAATGAGCACAAAATTTTTTACTTGTTCAATATTTAATACTGAATTTTTAAATAGATCGAGCATTTTATTCCCATAAATACTGTCCTTAGTATCTTCCATTGTAGCATATTTGTAAATCCCGTTCCCTTTAGATACTTTTATGAGTTTTAATTCTTTAATATCCCTTGATACAGTAGCTTGAGTGACATCGAATCCTGATTCTTTTAAGAGCTCTGCAAGATCTTCCTGAGTATTAACCTCAAATTTTTCAATCAATTCAAGTATTTTATTCAGCCTGCTAATCTTCATTAATATCACCTTCTTTGCTTCTAAAGGTAATTTTCTTTCTCAATATTTTAAAATAGTCCTGATCCATCAATTTTACTAATTTGCAATTGCTATTTGCTTTTCTTAGTATTATTTTATCAAGATAATTTACTTCAAAGGATATTTGCCCATCAATAGTCAAATACACTACATCTGAAACATTATCAGTATTTATCCTTATCTTTGATTCCCCTTTTGTCATAAGCGTCCGGAGACCAATAGTATGGGGGCAAATAGGTGTTATAAGTAGAGTATCTAAATCAGGCAGCACTATAGGGCCTCCAGCAGATAAAGAATACGCCGTTGATCCTGTAGGCGTAGAAATTACAACTCCATCTCCATAAAAATGTGTATAAAGCTTATCATCTACTTCTATACTATACTTTACGATACCGGAAAACAAATTCTTCGATATTACCACATCATTAAGGGCATAATATTTAATCAAACTATCATTTACAGAGCACTCCAGGCATATTCTCTCTTCAATATTATAATTCCCTTTGAAAATATTGCTCAAGATTTCAAAATTTTCGTTTATTTCTCCTGCGGTTAAAAATCCTAAATTGCCTATGTTAATTCCAAGTACCGGTATATCGCTACCAAAAATAGCTCTTACAGTTCCAAGTAAAGTACCATCTCCGCCTAAAGAAATCATCAAATCGCAATCTTTTAAAAGATTTAAATCAATATCCTTTCCATTTTCAAAAACAAGTACATCTGCTTTATTATTTAAATTAAAAATAGTATTTTTTATTTCCTTTAGTGCTTGATCATATCCAGATTTTAAAGTATTCACGTTTATAACAATATTATCCATCTAACTCACCATGTGCTTTCTCTACAATTTCTAAAACAAAACTCATATCCTTATCTTCTATTATTTCATTGCAAATATAAAATAAAAATTCAATGTTGCCTTCAGGTCCCTTTATGGGAGAAAAACTTACATCTTTTACAAACAATCCTAATGACTTTATAAAATTATAATAATCAATTAAAACAGCTCTATGAACGTTTTTATCCTTTATTACACCTTTCTTTGAGACTAATCCTCTACCTGCTTCAAATTGAGGTTTAACCAAAGTTATAATTTCAAATTGATTTTCCATAAGCTCTACTGCTTTAGGAATCACTTTTTTTAAAGATATAAATGATACATCAACAGAAGCAAAATCAGCTTTTTCAGAAAATTTATCACAAGATATATATCTTATGTTTGTCCTTTCCATGACTATAACTCTGGGATCACACCTTAAGCTCCATGCTAACTGCCCATACCCCACATCTATAGAGTATACTTTTTTAGCACCATTTTGAAGCATACAATCTGTAAAACCTCCAGTAGAAGCACCAATATCGATGCATATCTTGCCGTTTAAATTTATTTTAAAATCTTTGATAGCTTTTTCCAGCTTTAGCCCACCTCTACTTACATAAGGAATTTTTTCTCCGAGAAATACTACATCATCTGTGATTTTAACCAGACAGCCACATTTATCTTGCTTAATTCCATTTACAAATACTTTTCCAGACATTATAGCTCCTCTAGCTTTTTCTCTAGAAGGAAACATTTCTTTTTGAGCCAATAGTAAATCTAACCTTAATTTTTCCTTAGGCATATTTTAACTCCACATAGATTTAAATAAAAAAATCTTCTATTCTTTCAGCTATCTCTTCAGAACTTAACCCATATTTTTCGTAAAGAATATCTACTTTACCTTGAGGTACGAATACATCATTAAAGCCTAGGGTTAAAATTTTCTTATCGTATTTTTTCTTTGAAACAAATTCTAAAACTGAAGAACCAAATCCTCCCTGGATTAAATTATCCTCAACAGTTACAATATTATATTCCTTATCTATGAGAAAGGTTAACATATCCTCATCTATTGGCTTAACAAAGCATCCACTTATAAGCATAGGACAAATATCTCTATCAAGAAGCTTCTCTCTTGCTAAAATTGCATTTGCCACCATCTTTCCAACAGCTATTATGGCAATTTTGACTGAGCTTTCCCTACTTTCAAATAAAATTTCCCATTTGCCCTTGATTAAATTTTTAATAGGAGAAAGGCTTACATTTTTATGATCTCCCCCTCTTGGATATCTAATGGCTATAGGATAGTTCTGATCTAATGCCCATCTTAACATGATTCTTAGTTCGCCCATGCATTTTGGTGCAAGGATCGTCATATTAGGTATCACCGATAAATAAGATAGATCATATATCCCCTGATGAGTTTCCCCATCTTCACCAACAATTCCTCCTCTATCTATCGCAAAAACCACTGGAAGATTCTGAAGACATACATCGTGAATTATCTGATCAAAAGCTCTTTGGAGAAATGTAGAATATATAGCTACAACTGGCTTAAATCCTGTACTTGCAATACCTGCAGCCATAGTAACAGCATGTTCTTCTGCAATCCCAACATCAAAACATCTTTTAGGAAAAGCTTCCTTAAATTTTGATAAGCCCACCCCTTCCGTCATTGCAGCAGTGATCGCTACAATTTTATAATTGGACTTTGCAATTTCTAAGAGTTCATCCCCAAAAGTACTAGAATAACTTTCGTTTTTTCCGTTTGTGATGAATTCACCATTTACATAGTTAAATGGGCTCACTCCATGATATGCACTAGGGTCCTTCTCAGCAAACTCATAGCCTTTGCCTTTTTTGGTCTTAATGTGAATTAAGATAGGCCACTTCATATCTTTAACTAAAGAGAATACCCTTGTAAGCTCTTTAATATTGTGTCCATCAATAGGTCCAATGTATTTAAGTCCTAAATTCTCAAATACCATGCTAGGTACAACTAATTGCTTTACACCTTTTTTTAAGTTTTCAATCAGATCTACAAGCCCATCGCCCACAAGTGGTATTGATTTTACCCCTTTATTAAAATTATCCCTAAAGAAATTATACCCATGCCTTATTCTTAGCTTGCTAAGAGCTGAAGATAAGATCCCCACATTTTTAGATATGGACATTTCATTGTCATTTAAAATGATGATCAATTTAGTCTGACTATATCCTATATCATTTAACGCTTCATAAGCCATACCGCCAGTTAAAGCTCCATCTCCAATAACAGAAATCACTTCATAATTTTCATTTCTTAAGTCTCTCACCTTTGCCATGCCTAAGCTCGCCGATAATGATGTAGTTGCATGCCCTGTACCAAAATGATCATAAACGCTTTCATGTCTTTTAGGGAAGCCACTGAGCCCATCGTATTGCCTCAGAGTGCTAAAGAATTCTTTTCTACCAGTAAGTATCTTATGCACGTAAGCTTGGTGACCTACATCCCATACTATTTTATCTATATCAAAGTCAAACACTTTATACAAACTAAGTGTAAGCTCAACAACGCCTAAATTCGATGCTAAATGTCCTCCGGTTTTTGCCACTGTTCCGATGAGAAAAGATCTTATAACTACACTTAAGTTTTCTAATTCTTCCATTGTTAGATCATGAATATCTTCAATATTTGATAATTTATCCAAATTTACGTTCATTGCTCTACTTCCTCTATATGTAGTATTTTGTAAAAAAAGAAATACTAAGTTTAAAGTATTTCTTTTAATTATACATTATCACAGAAAATTTATCAACTAACAATAAAATTATGCATCAATAACTTCTATTTATAAGCTCATTTATAAAAGATCTAAACAAGTCTTTATTTCTAGAATGTAGAAATTTATCTAACAGAGTCAAGCAAGCATTTGATAGATCATCGTAAATTTCTTTGCTCCTCTCTAATCCATACAAGGTAACGAATGTGAATTTTTGGTTTTTCTCATCGCTATTTATGGATTTGCCAAGTTTTTCTTCATCACCTATTACATCTAATATGTCGTCTTTAATCTGAAAAGCAAGACCTAATTTTTCACCAATCATGCTTAAAATCTCTAATTCTGATTCATCTATATCGCATAAAATTCCAGCAGAAGCAATAGATGCTTTTATCAATTTGCCAGTCTTATTTTCATGTATATAAATCAATTCTTCTTCACTTAAAACCTTGTTTTCTCCTAATATATCTGCTGTTTGCCCACCTATCATACCAAATCCACCAACAGCTTTAGCTATCTCATAAGAAGCTTTTGTGCATAGATCATCTTTTAAAGACAACTTAAATAAAATTTCAAATGCTTCGTTTAAAAGGGCATCTCCAGCTAAAAGGGCAATAGCTTCTCCATATACCTTATGATTTGTAGGCTTTCCACGTCTAATATCATCATCATCCATGCAAGGAAGGTCATCATGAATCAATGAGTAACAATGGATCATTTCAAGAGCTAAAGCAAAGTCTATATATTCCGAAAATTCTAGTCTGTACATATCAAGGACTAGCAAAAACAAAATAGGTCTAATCCTTTTTCCACCATTTTTCATGCTGTAAAACATGGATTCATATAATAATTTATTATATGTTGCCGAGGATATCTTTTGTGAAAAATATTCATTTATTTTTTCATCAATTAATTTTTTAAATGAGCTAATCTTATTTTCCTTCATCAAAATTACTCTCTTTGCCTTCTTTTAATATTTTGATCTTTGCTTCAGCTTCGCTTAAAATTTTGTACAATTCCGTGCTGATGTTCATCCCCTCTTCGTATTTCTTTAAGTTTTCTTCCAAAGAAAGGGGTTTCTTTTCCATTTCATCTACAATATATTTTAACTTATTATACAGGGTTTCAAAACTCTCTTCCATCATAATAACTCCACATCATCTATATATGTTTTAAGTCTGCCATCCTTAAAAGTGATAAGATAGCTGTTTTTAGACTTAAATCCACTAATTTCATCGATTAATCTACCTTCTGTTGATTCTATAATTGAATAGCCCTTATTTAAAATATTTTTGGGATTGTGCGCTTCTAGTAATAAACTGTATTTTTCAATTTGATGCCATGAATTTTTAAAAAATGTTTCTATATTGTTATTTAGCCTATTCACATATTCATCTATTTTACCATATGATAATACGATTTGGTTTAGTGGGTTTTGATTTTCAAGTTCCATAGTTATATTATTGACATTATTCGTAAAATATTTAATTTTTTTTAATGTTCTTTCTAAAATCAATTCATCAATATTCCTCAAAACTTTCACTAAATCATCTTCATTAAAGAAGACGATCTCAGCGGCTGCTGATGGGGTTGGAGCTCTCAAATCAGCGACTAGATCGACTAAAGTAGTATCTACCTCGTGCCCAACTCCAGTGACAGTTGGAACAGGACTCATTGAAAGCACTCTGGCTAATTTTTCATCATTAAAACACCAGATATCTTCGATGCTCCCTCCTCCCCTTGCTAAAATAATTACATCTAAATCTTTGTTTTTAAAGGCAAGTTTTAAGCTCTCTATTATGGATAGTTGAGCATTTAATCCTTGAACTTGAGCCGGATATATGATGATATTTGTGTATTTATTTCTCCTTCTTGCAATATTTATTATATCTTTAATTGCTGCACCAGTTTCAGATGTCACAATTCCGACATTTTTAGGAAATTTAGGGATTTCACGCTTTCTTGTAAGGTCGAATAACCCCTCTAAATAAAGCTTTTTTTTCACTTCTTCAAATTTTATAAATAGATCTCCTAATCCTTCCCTCTCCATATCAGTGCAGTAAATTTGATAGCTACCATCTCTTAAATATGTAGAAATCCTCCCATAGACTATCACGCTCATTCCATTTTCAGGTTTGAACTTTAAATTCTGCACACTTGTTTTAAACATCACACAGCTAATGGAACTCTCTTCATCTTTAAGTGAAAAATATAAATGTCCACTTGTGTGAAGCTTAAAATTAGAGATTTCCCCGTTTACCTTTACAGACCTTAAGATAAAATCGCTTTCTATAAGCTTTTTTATATAAGTATTGATCTGCGTTACAGAGAGGAGCTTAAGCATCTACAACCTCCATCATATTGAGTAAAAGCATTATATTCGTAACAGATCCAACACCGCCAGGTACAGGAGTTACAACAGATGCCTTTGTTATCACATCGTCAAAATCCACATCACCTGTAATCTTGCCATTTACGCTTGAAGTCCCTACGTCTACTACTACAGCACCTTCTTTAACATATTCACTGGTTAAAAACTTTGGTCTTCCAATAGCACATATTATTATATCTGCTTCACTGCATACTTTTTTAATATCCTTGGTTTTAGAATGGCATATAGTAGGAGTTGCATTTTCTTGGAGCATCAAATGAAATAGTGGTTTTCCAACTATGTTGCTCCTTCCAATTATCACAACTCTCGCTCCAGAAAGTGTTACACCGCTTTCCTTTAATAAATGAACTATTCCTTTGGGAGTACAAGGAACATGGCATTTTTCTCCTAAATAAAGCCTTGCAGCATTTGTTTCAGTGAGTCCATCCAAATCCTTCTTTGGATCTAGCTTAGACAAGACAAATTTTGAATCGATGTGCTTTGGAAGTGGCATCATGATTATCACACCTGCTACTTCTTTATCTTCATTTAATTTTTCAATTTCATTAACTATAGTCTCCTGCGAAACATCTGAAGGAAGCTTTACAACATGTGGAATGATCCCAACATCTTCGCATACTTTGCTTTGATGATTTACATAAAAACTCGATCCTCCGTCATCCCCTACTAATATCATAGCAAGTTTTGGTATAAATGTTCCAGAATTTTTTCTTTCTTCCATAATCTTTTTTAGCTTTTCTTTTTCTTTATTGGCTAAATCTTTTCCTCTAAGTGCAATTCCCATTTTATCACTCCTAAATAAATTTTGTTAATATTCCATTTATATACTTTCTGCTTTTATCATCGCAGAAGGTTTTACTAAGCTCAATAGCTTCATTAACTGATACTACATTTGGTATAGAACTATCATATTTAATCTCACAAAGTGAAAGCCGCAATATGATAAGATCCAATTTAGATATTCTATCCAATTTCCAATTGATTAAATTGTTTTCTATATCTTTATCTATATCAGAAAGATGAAGGGTATAATTTTTTATCGTATTTTCCATATATTCATAGTCTAAATTACCGATGTCTTTATAATCATCATCGTCTTTAATTAGATCTTTTAAATTGCTTAATGTATCAAGTGGATCTTCTTTATTAATTAGACTCTGATACAATACTTGCATTAAAACTTCTCTGGATTTTTTTCGGTTGGTTTTCATTTTCCCTCCATGTAGGCTCCTTACGTCGCAGTGAATATTGAATAATGAATATTGAAATAATGAATAGTAGAGTTTGGGTTTGAACTCACTTTTCTTATCATTTATAATCTAACTCAATATTAATATTATTGCAATAAAAATATTTGGTCTTTATAAAATATGGTGACTAAAGAAAACATTCAAGCATATTATAATATTAGAATTCAATCCAGAAGGTTACTATACTAAGGAGGAATAAGTATGAAAAAAATATTAATTCTTGTTATCATGGCTTTCATCTTTTTGAACTTTACTATTTCTGCTAAAACATCAATTGAAAAGAAAGACTCTCGAGAGAAAATATATACCGATATTATTTTTACATTTCTTCGATCCACAATAGATAAAGCGATTGATGATTACTATCATGACGTGGCATGGTCAACACCAGGATATGGTGGAGCTGATTATACAAATATTTTAAGAATTGAAAGAATAAATGAACCTAATCAATACCGTCCACAGCGTTTTATTGTAGAAATTGAAGTCGAGCCTTATATAGGTCCGCATATAACGGTAGGTAAAGATCGAATTATAATGGAGATTGATCCAGATGCAGAAGTACATCTAATAAAATTTGAACATTTAGAAAGCTATGAGATGCCAGAACACTATGATGGTTTTTATCTAGATCCTCCGATTATAAAGGAAAAAGATTCGAACTAATTGATAAAAACCTCTTGACAAATTATAAAGGTACCTTTATAATTATATCATAAGGTACCTTAAAATTATTTTCGGAGGTATTAATATGGATTTAATGGAGCAATTTACACGCATAGCGTGGCTCTTACATCGTTACAATTTGCATAATCGCATAGCCCATGGTCCTATGAGCGACACTCATAGAGGTCAAGGCAGGATACTTAAACTTTTAAAGCTGCAACCTGAAATAAGTCAGAAGGAGTTAGGGTATCTTTTAGATATGAGACCTCAATCTTTAGGGGAACTACTTTTTAAACTCGAAAAAAATAGCTATATAACTCGAACACCATCTGAGAAAGATCGCAGAATTATGATAATAAAGCTAACTATTGAGGGAGAAAAACTAGCAAATGAAGAACCAGATATCGATACACCCTTTAGTTGCTTAAATGAGGAAGAACAAAACATACTAAGCTCATATTTAACTCGAATAGTGGAATCTATGGAAAAACAATTTGAAGAGTTCAAAAAAGAACAGGGTTTCAATTGGAAAGGTGGATATGGTTTTGATCCTCGCTTTATGAAATTTGGAAGATTTGGAGATTTTGGCTGTTATAAATAAAAATTTGAACTGCTTACATTTTGTAAGCAGTTCATCAAAAGTAATAGTAAAAAGTTATTTTTTATTAACATTTTCAATCGCACTTGCAATAAGTTTCGAAAAATCAACAGCGTTTTTCTGCGTTACTACAGGTTCACCCGATGCTTTTTCTATGGCTTTCCTAGTATCATTTTAAGTAAGATAACTCTTTTACCCTTCCATTTCCTTTATTTTATTATATAAAAAATCATTTAAAGGTGTTACAATTTCATGTTTTTTTCCCAGTTTTCTTATACTTCCACTAAAAAGTTCAACCTCAGTCTTTCTTCCAGCTCTCAAGTCCTGCACCAGTGATGGCATCCCATTTGGATTAAGTTTATCAAGTATCATCAGCCACTCTTTTATCTCATCTTCAGTTAGAACTATACCCTCATACTTTGCGACTTCCTTGACTTCTTTCATGACATCAATCATCATCTGCCTTTTTTCACCTTGAACTTGAAGGCTTCCATATCCTGTATTGTAAATTGCTGCAACTTGATTAACTCCACAGTTTAACATTAGTTTACTCCAAAGCTCATGGATGATATCTTTTGGTATTTCACACTTTATTTCTGCTTCATCTAAAAATTCCTCTACCAATTTTACATCATGAGTGATTTTATTGGACTTATCTCCAAAAGAAACAGTACCAATTCTTTTATAATGAACATGGTTCCCTTCCCTATATGAATCCATGCCATAAACCATGCAATATAAAAGGTGATCTGTCCCAAAGACTTCTCTCATGAGCTTCTCGCTTTCTATGCCATTTAATACAGAAATAAGTATTGTATCCTCATGTATAAAATTCTGCGCTTCCTTTATAGCTGTATCTAATGATGTAAATTTGGTTGCAAAAATAATTAAGTCCACCTTTTCTTCACTATTTTTAGATCCATCAATGAAACAAAAGTCGCATCTTTCATCATTGCAGAATATTCCTTCACCGGTGTATCTATTAATTCGATTTTCATCAGCAATCATGAAGACTCTATCTTTGCCAAGTTTCTTAGTAAGATTCCATCCATACATGACACCAAGTGCTCCAGCTCCAATGATTGCAACTTTATTTATTTTATCCATTTTAATCACCTTTTAATTTTATACTAATATAATGATTATAACATAGATTTTACTTACCTAAAACCTATTATCTTTGATATAATATGATTGATGCTCAGTATATGTTATTGAAAGGAATTTTTTATGAAGAACGCAAGCAACAATTTTTTACTAAAACATTTCCCTTTTAGGATTATACTAATATTTTATATTGCTGTACCAATTATAATTTTCTTCATTAAAAAAATGCATATTTACATTATAATCGCTCTCATTTTAATTTTAATTTATTTTTGCATTGCTCTATATTTCGCATTTTTAGAATTTGTTGATAAAAACGGAGCATTCGTCCGATTAGTTGCATTCACTATATTTATTGTTCCAAGCATAGTTCCAATATATATTACTGCATTTAAGTCCAGCCTTTTTATTATTTTATTCATACCCATAGGGATTTTTATAGGCGCACTACCTCGTCACGAAATTCACATGTTAAGGATCGATGACATGACAAAAGATGAAAATATCATTGGAAATTACTCATCAAATATAAAAAATGGTGGATATATTTGCAATCAAGGCGACTATGTTTTTATGTATGGGAAAAGTGTTCCTAATGGTGAAAGCTTATTTGCATTTAAAATAGATGAAAACGGTAAAGAAATTTCAACATTTGGACGTTTAAAAACTGTTCTGTTGTTTGGACAGATTAAAAGCATCAATGTTATTGGTGATAGCATTTATTTTTCTAAATATAAAGAAGACTCCGGTCGTTATGATGCATATGAATTTAATATTCAAGATTACAAAGAAGAACTCTTAATAGAAAATTGTGATTTTATAAACGTCATCGACGATGAGATGTTTTATTTGAGCTATGTTGATACAACTTCTTTTCTTTTTAAAGTGGATTTGTATGATTTAAGCGTAACTACATTGTCAAAAGAACCATGTCTGGATTATTTGATCGAAGATGATAAAATTTATTTTACCAATGAAAAGGGGGTTTTTTTGATGAATTCTGATGGAAAACACTTTAGAAAAATTTTAGACTTTGTTCCATCTTATTACTATGTTTTTGAGGACTATTTATATTACTCCCTCTTTGATTCTAATAAAAATGAAAGCATAATATATAAATTTATAAAGAAAGGATCGAAAGAAAAAATTATGACTATTAAAGGAGAGGAAATAGTCGAATTTGCTATTAGGAGTGATAGAATTACATATCTCAATAAATCCAAAGAAGTAGTCTCAAGATTATATGATGAAGCTGATGTTCGTCATGATATTCTAAAGGATATAGTGCATATGTATGTGTTTGGAGAAGAGAAAGTAATTGGTTGGCATGGTATTTTATAAGAAAATAACAAAGATAATTCAAAAAAGGAGTAACTAAATTGAATAATATGGATCTAATTCATGGGAATGTCTATTTACCAAATTTTTTCCCAGATGGCACATATGGCAACGTAAAAACTTTGGATAGTGAAGATTTAATCAAATGCAAGGTAGATGGAGTTGTTATGAACACATTTCATCTGTATTCTAAACCTGGACTTTCTATTGTGAAAAAGCACGATGGAATTAACAACTTTATTAATTTTCCTCATCCTATTTTAACAGATTCTGGAGGGTTTCAGGTTTTTTCCCTCATACATGAAAACAAAAAAAATGGTCAGATAAATGAAAACAAGATCATTTTCAGACCAAACCAGGATGAAAAGAAGATCATTTTCACTCCGGAAAAATCTATACAGATGCAATTTGCAGTTAAATCTGATATAATAATGTGCTTAGATTATTGTACCCATCCAGATGATTCCGATGAAATTCAAGAAAAATCAGTAGAAACTACAATTAGATGGGCAAAAATATGCAAAGAAGAATATGAAAGTCAGATCAAAAATTATAAATACTCGGAAAGTCATCGTCCACTTATTTTTGCTATCATTCAAGGGGGAAATAGAAAGGATTTGCGAAAACTTTGCGCTGAAAAACTCATTGAAATTGGATTTGATGGATTTGGTTTTGGTGGTTGGCCCTTAGATAAAGATGGGCATTTAATCGAAGATATTTTACAGTATACTGCAAGCTTAATGCCTGACATAAGCATAAAATATGCTATGGGCTTGGGTAAACCTGAAGAGATTGTGAAATGCGTAAATATGGGATATAATCTGTTTGATTGCGTAATTCCTACCAGGGAAGCAAGGCATAAGAGGCTTTATGTTTATAATTCAGAAAATATTTTTGACGAAGATTTTTATTCATACCTTTATATCATGGATGATAAGTACATAGCAGATAAATCGCCTATATC
>JGI20166J26741_10004449_pt1 | contig 17682 bp, 12 predicted proteins | sample TergutCu122P5_FD_26741 | JGI IMG/M metagenome (IMG submission 26741)
CTATCTGTTTAAATACAGCCTTTAACTCGTTTATGTCCACACTTTCGGTTTTGCCGGCGGCCTGCTGTATTGCCAGTTCGCTTTCTATTCTGAGTTTCCGCTTTTCAGCGTCCTCCAGCTTTTGCATCAGGGTTGTGGATTGCATTTGTATCAACAGGTTCGCGATGGTATCCGCTTCGGCGGTAACCTGCTTCAATTCTGTCTGAAGCTTCTTAACAGCTTCAAATGATTCGCTGTGCTGTGATTTTAAATAGGCATTATACTCGGCGGTTATTTTCTCAGCGCAGTCATCGGAAAAGACATATTCGGCCAGCTTGTCCAGCACATATTTTTCAATGAACGTCTTCGATATTTCTTTATTATTACAGCCGTATGATTTGGTGCGGTAGCGCCTGTTACAACCGTAAGCAACCCAGTAACTGTCGTCTTTGGAACGCGAACGCCTAGCGCCGACATAGGAGCCGCCGCACTCTCCACAGATCATTTTACCCGTGAGTGTGTAATCCTCTTTGGCGTGGCTGTGTTTGCGCGTCTGCATCCGGCGTTTCAGTTTTTCCGCCGCTTTCGTAAAATCTTCCCTTGAGATGATCGCGGGTATCGCGTCTTTGATAACAATAAACTCGCTCTCATCCTTGTAGCCGCTGCGTTTGCCGTCTATATTTTTGCTGTTGGAACGGTTATAGTAATAATCGCCGGTGTATTTAGGATTGCGGAGAATGCTCCAGAGGCTGTTCTTCGCGAAGACCTGCCCGCGTTTGCCTTTATAGCCGAGCGCGTTCAACTCATTGATAATCTCGGTATAACCGACGCCTTCAATAACCTTTTTAAAAATCAGCCGGACGCCTTCCGCCTCGTATTCGTTGAGAACGAGCTTTTTGGTTTTAGGCTCTACATCGTATCCAAACGGCGGGATGCCTCCGGTATGTATGCCCTTTAAAGCGTTCTCCGTCAAGCCTTTCATAACTTCGCGGGCTAAATTCTGACTATAGTATTCAGCCATGCCCTCCAGCACGGATTCCAGAACAATGCTCTCCGGGCTGTCGTCAAGGTTTTCCACAACGGAACGAAGGATAACGCCGTTACGTTTTAACTGATGCTTATAATGCGCGGAATCGTATCGGTTCCGGGCGAAGCGGTCTAATTTATGAACGATAACAACATCAAAGAGGTCATCTCCGGAATCCTTAACCATTCTTTGAAACTCCGGCCGCTGATCGCTTGTCGCCGATTTGGCGCGGTCAACGTATTCCGCCACTATGATCATGTTGTTCCGCTCGGCGTAGTCGTGGATGGCGCGAAGCTGGGCGTCTATGCTTTCCTCGCGTTGCATATCGGAAGAGAAGCGGCAGTAAGCCGCTCCCCTTTTGGTGGTTTTATCATCACATTTTTTCAAGTTTATCTTTTCCCCTTGTAACCTGATTATTTTTTTCATATCGAACCATATCAATGGTTCGCATAAGCAGATTCTTGGCCGCGTCCTTTTGCTTAGGATTCGGCACACTCAGCACCACCATTTTCCTTTCAATTTGCTTCAATATGTATCCCCCTGATAGTTGGAAGGAATAAGGAGAAAAGAAGTTTGGGCTATTCAGTTTTCAAAGTACGGCGCTGATTGCCCTGATTATAAACCTCTTTCCCCTAAATTCCAATATGCCGTTTCGCGTTCTCATGTCCGAAGACCTCTTTCGTGCTTTATCGTTATTCGCGGTCGCCTATACCCCATTGGGATATGGGACGCGCAATTTTTTCTTCAGAAACAGCTTCATACTAAATTCATACGGAAATGATGAGTTAATACCCGTTGCGGGCTCTGCCCGCAAGCTGTCCACCCACGCGCGTATGCGCGTTATTCCTGCCCTACCGGTAAAATATCCTTTTATTGCATTAAATTCGTGTAAAACTGATAACCTTCATCGGTAATGAAGTATCTGTCAGCTTGCGCCACCTGAAAGCCGCGGCGTACGTATCCATACGATTCAAGAAGGATAAGACGCCTGTATATAGCGTCGTAGGTACGATCCAATTTGAACCCGCTGATAGCAAGGCCATTAAATTGGTCTAAATGCCTACCGTCATAAAGAGTTTTTAATATTGCAAGATCACGTAAATCTAATTGTCTCAAATGGATCCCTCAATTCCTCATTGACCTTCCGTGGCCTTAATTGATCCTCCGTGAGCCTCATGTCCCTGTAAACAATAGAAACATCGATTTTAAGCCATTCTAGTAACACTAACTCCGTGTCCATCCTTGGCAGGCCGTGACTTGCTGTGGCTTTCTTTAATTATATTTCGAGACGGTCTCCATGGCCATACTTTCCGCTGAGTAAACGCCTTTGATATGGTTTTTTCCTCTGTTTTCCTCATGTTATCAACGTTCTTTAGACTTTTACGCCATTGGAAAACAAGTTAAGTCATCTGGGATTCAACGCGTCGTCGGCCCCATTGCAATCTATAACGGGTAGGGGCTTCATCAAGGTAACAATCCTCTGCTGTGATGTACGTTTTGTTTCATATAGAATCCCTTTATCCGCGAGATTCATATGGAACCTGTTAATTGCCGCCATCATTGAATGTGGCGCCATACCTTCTTTCAAATACATTTCCAGCGAAGTGGCAAGCTCTGAAGCCGTGCCCGTCCAATCCGTCCGGTTTTTCATAAACTGTTCGACAGCGCCTATAACCGGAGGCTCTGTCAGTTTCCGAATTTCTGCCGCTCCTATTACCCGTTCCATCTCCCAGATGAAATTGTTATTTTGGAGAATACTGAAACTGCGGCTTTCGATATCGCGGCCGGTCACGGTAAGCATGGCTCTTTTCGACGTATAATCTTCCTTTGTCATAATAAAACATCCATCGGAAGCGCCCATAAGCGCCATCGTGCCTGAAATCTTCTTAAACGGATCGCCCTTTTCATTCGGGCGTTTTGATGTATGATGGATAAGCATCAGCGTAATCTTGTATTTGTCGGCTAACTCCTTGAGGATTCCCATATCCCGGTAATCCGCGGCGTAAGCGCCGGAACTGTCGTAAGAAATGCCGCGCACCTTTTGCAACGTGTCGATGACGATTAGCTTTGCGTTTGGGTAGTCAGCCATGAAATCCTGAATTTGATAAACCAGCCCGTTTGTCAGGTCATTCGCTTTAATAGCCAGTTTAAGGTTTCGATGGGCTATATCGGTTATTTCAAACAGCCTGTTCTGGAGGCGGTTATAATTATCCTCAAGGCAAAGATAAAGCACCTCGCCCTGCTTAGTCGGGAGGCTCAGGAACGGCTCGCCTAACGATACTTTCAGGCAGAGCAGCAGCGTCAGCCATGATTTCCCGATTTTGCTGTCCCCCACCAGTAAATATAGGCCGGGGGCTATTAGTGAGTCCACTATGTATTCAATTGGCGGCAACGGCGTCACCAACAGCGATTCCGCGTCCACGAGCTTTAACTTTTGTATATTTTGATCGGACAATTTGAGATCCTCCGTTTCTTTTTTTCGTTACCGCATAATTTTTAGTCCGTTTTGTGTATGGACAAATAATTCTCCTTTCTATATAGACATGACGGTGGTGACGCTCATGACGCTTTTTTTATGAAAAGCGGCTGCGGTATTGACTTGAAATCCATCGTCATGAGCGTCATATGCGTCATTGAAACGGTTACAAGATATGGCAATCTAATGCTTATAAATATTATCATATATATTTAAAGATGTCAAACGTTTTTTATCATTAAAATAAATTGATTGCATTTGTAATCTAGATATGATATATTATCTGTGGAGGCGGTAACATGGAAAACAGAATTACGGACAGATTAAAGCGATTACGAGAGCAACACGACATCAGTCAAATGGAACTCGCCCTTGCCATGGGTGTAAACAGGATGACCATCAATAATTACGAAACAGGTAAACGAGTACCGGATCTGGATTTTGTAATCAAGGCGGCGGGTTATTTTTCCGTGTCTCTGGAATACATCTCTGGGAGATCAGAATATAGAAATGACGAAGACCTCCAGTATTCAACCGAACGCGTAGAACGTCTGACCAATGTCATCCTAAAATATCCCCAGACCGAAGCGCAGCAAATGCTATTGGATTTAACTGAGTTGCTGGAAAGGGCTGTTAAGCAAGAACTAAGCGAACCTATGCTGACAGCGGTTACAAACGTTATTAAGGAATTTGGGCTGTTATTGGCTGGTTATGATTTTGTCGTATATAATATGACTAAGGGGATGGACGATCTCATCGCGCTGAAAATCAGTTCTGAAGACGCTAAAAAAGTATGTTCGGACAAGGTGAAAGCTTTATCCGAATTTACTTTGTTAGCCAGCAAAAATTTACTTTCTTATTTAAATACAACCACTGTTATATTAGAGAAAAATTTATCAAGAACTTTAGAAGCATATCAAAAGAAATGACGACTGCTGAAGGGGGATGACAGAATTGCTAAAAATATGCAGATGCCTAAATCGTTTTTCACTGATGTGTATCGCCTATTGGCTTATTTGATTGACTATGACTTGGATGATAAAACCAAAGCTTTATGCGAGAGGCTTGAAAGCCAGCTAAATGCGAAACTGGAGGCTATCAGTCGGCGGGAGGCGTTTACAGCGTACAAGACGGCGCCGGCCAGCACAGTACAGAGGGAAAGCGCGCGTCAGGAGTATATACGCAAAGCATATGTCCCTGCAGGATTCGTTTCAAAAAAAGAAATACATTTTTAAACAGATATTGACAAACCGTGTACGCAGTTTGTGGTATAGTGTTTATGTCCTCAGTTCACGCGGCAAAGTTCGACCAAACTGGAAATGAAAGATTTGAAGAAATTTATAGGTGAGGCTATAATAATAAAGTAGGAATAAACCATGGAGATTGGAAAAAAACTAAAGAGGGAATTTATCATGGGGCATGTGATTAGCCGAAGAAGATTAACGCCTAGTTCAGTCGTTCAGTTAACGCCGCCGGTACTCTTATGTTCCGGCTGGCATACATACGAGAAAGCCATCCTTGACGCGGGATACCAGGTTATAAGCTTGAACCTGCCGCTTGCAAAGCTTATGGTTGGCAAGGATGAAATGGCCATATCGTTACTCCTGACCCCAACGGTTATCCAGTTGCTGCCCAATCGCTCTCCCGTTTATTTAGACGATTACGAGATACTTTTCAACCCGGCTTATAAACTCGATATAATCCGGCTGTTTTTAGAAATATCGAGGTACAATAAGCTGATAGTAAAATGGCGCCACGGCTTCGACGGCGAAATCCTCACATATGCCGAACCGGGTTATGAAGACTATACGGTATATAGATTACGCGACTATGAAATTACTTGCGTAAATTAGGAGGCTAATGATGAAATATGCAGATTTAATTTGTTTTGATCCAATTGAGGATGTCATTACGCTGACACACGCTAATGAAAAAACCAAAGCTGAAAATTTAGTTAGAAGTTATGTTATGTCAAAACATATGGCCGAGCAGATCGAGTCGAGTATGCTGTCACAATTCAGCCTTGATGACGCTGTAAATAACAAAGGCGTTTTTTTAGTGGGCAATTATGGTACCGGTAAATCTCACCTAATGTCTGTTATATCCGCAATTGCGTCAGATGAGAATAATTTGGCTTATTTGCAAAATAGAAAATTTGCAGAAAAAGCAAAAGCTATAGCCGGGCGTTTTGAAATTCTCCGTATAGAAATAGGTTCTGTTCAAACGCCGCTTCGCGAAATAATACTCTCAATGATTCAACAGGATTTCGCGGCCCGCGGTATAAAATTTGAATATCCGAACGTTAATGCCATTGTCAATAACAAAGGGACATTACAGACAATGATGAGGTTGTTCGGCGAAAAATACCCAAATAAAGGGTATCTGATTGCGGTTGACGAGTTCCTTGATTACCTCAAAACCAAGGACGAAATATCCATCAGGCTAGATCTGGGGTTTATGCGGGAAATTGGTGAAATGGCTAAAGAATCCAGATTGCGTCTCATTTTCGGCGTACAAGAACGGATTTTTGACAACCCAAGGTTCTCATTTGTCTCCCAGCTGATTAATCATATTCGGGATCGTTATGTGCAGGTTGTCATCAGCAAAGAAGACACCGCCTATGTTGTCTCGGAACGGATACTTAAAAAGACAAATGAGCAAAAAGTGTTCATCCGCGATCATCTTCAGAAATTTTGCAGCCTTTATTCCAATATGTCCGAACGGCTTGAGGAGTATATCAGTTTATATCCGATTCACCCCTCGTTTATTGATGTATTCAATAAAATCTATATCGAACAAAATCGCCACATTCTTGCCAATATATCGGCAATAGTCAGCGGCGTATTAAAAATCGCCGTGCCGGACGACGCGCCGGGCATCTTTTCTTTTGATAGTTATTGGCCTTTTATTCGTGACAACATTTCTTATCGGACCGATCCTGATATTAAAGAGGTATCGGAAAAAAGCAGTCAGCTTGAGGATATATTAAATCGTTCATTACCGAAAAAGCTATATAAACCTCTGGCGATAAAAATCATATACGCGTTGTCTGTTCATAGGCTTACAACAGGCGATATTCAACTTCGCGCCGGCTTGACGAGTGAAAACTTGCGAGATGACTTATGCCTGTATATAGTCGGGCTACCGGATCAGAGTTCCGACACGCTGCGTTCACTCGTGCAAACCGTGCTAAAAGACGTGATGACCACCGTAAGCGGGCAGTTTATCGATTACGACCAGGAAAATGGGCAATATTACCTTGATGTGAAAAAAGATATCGATTATGACGAAAAGATTAAACAACGCGCAGATATGTTTGCTGATGAGAGCCTGAACACCTATTTTTATGAGATAGTTTATTTCTGCCTCGATTGGGATGAGCAGGAATATGTTCAAGGATTTAGACTTTATCCGCACCGGTTGATTTGGGATTCCCACCGTATTTTCCGAAGAGGATATCTTTTTCTTGGTGCGCCAAATACAATGCCTACAGCAGAGCCGGCAGAAGACTATTTTATTTACTTTATACCGCCGTATGGAAACACAGATTTCACCGAAAAGAAAGACAGTGATGAAATATTCTTTTTATTTAAGCCAGATGAGCATTTTAAAGATGACTTAAAACTATATGCCGCAGCTTGTTTGTTGCGAGACTTGGCTGAAACGAAAAATAAGGATACGTACCAGAGTAAAGCCGACATGTATAAGCGTAAGATTACCAGATTCTTGAGTTCAAATAAAAATACTTGCTTCGAGGTTATCTATCGCGGCGTAAAAAGGCCGTTACTTGAGGTCATGAAAGGACGTTATAAACAGGATAATCCATTCAAGGAAACGATAGATTTAGTTTCCTCATTGTTATTAGATTCACATTTTTGTGAGATATACCCAGACTTCCCGGTTTTTAAAACCACTGTAACTGAGAAAAGCCAAGCTGAGTCAGTCAAGAGAGCTTTTGAACGGTTTGGAGGTAAAAAGGAACAACTTGGGAATGCTATGTTGGACAGTTTTGGTCTCCTAAGCGGAGATCAGATTACTATACAAAATTCCAAGTACGCTAAATACTATGCGGACATGTTAGATAACAATCCGGAAGACAGGGTAATAAATTTTAGCGAGATATACTACGATGTTTCAGACGTCGAACACTTGGATAAGAGATTCAAAATCAGCTATGGTCTACTGCCGATAGTTTTTCTCGGGCTTGTATATACAGGACACGCTGTAATCACCTTAGGGAACGGGACAATGCTTTCCGCGTCTGAACTGGATGGTATCTCAAAAATCTCTGTATATGACATATTTACGTTTAAACATATCAGTAAACCTAAGAATCTGCGGATCAGGGAATTGGCGCGCTTATATGAAATTCTGGACTTACCGGCAGGGCTTGTGCTAAACGAGCGGAACCGCGAAGCGGGGATAGAGAAACTGATTGTAAGGGCACAGGAAATAGACGGCGCGGCCGTAATGGCGAAGTCGAAGCTGGATGGTGAGTTCTCATTATGGGGCGAAACCCTTATTGCGGCACATGTTGCTGAAAAGTACAAAGATTCCGCAAAACGGGTTAAAGACATGCTTGGCAATTTTAAAGCCCGTTTCAATACCGTAGCTAAGCTGAACAATTTTTATTATACGATGGCTGAAATTGAAAGGCTTGGTTCAGATATAGCAGCGGTTAAAGCTGTTTTAGAGTATAATATTTTCAAAAAGGAATGCGTTGACAATGTCAATTATTTAATGAATGTTGAGACAGCATCCATCAATGATGAATTGAAACAACAATTAGAAAACGCCAAAGAAGAATTTCGTAGAATTCGTGACAGTCTTGCGGATGGGATATTCGGCGAGGCCGCCGCGATGGAAGCCAATGATGTACTCACTGCGGCAAAAAAGGACTATATTGATTTATACTTTACGGAGCATAAAAAGCATAGGTTGGACGTTAAAGCCGGCAAGAAGAAGAGTGATCTGATAAGCTCTCTGAAATACGCGAATCTGAAACGAGTGACGGAAATAGATATCTTGCCGGCATCAAAGCTGAATGGGATTGGAAAGGATCTCGCGGCGCTGAACGTCTGTGTTGACCTTACGCCTGAGATGTTAAAAACTTCATATATCTGTCCTAAATGTCATTTTCAGCTTGGAAGCAATGAACCGCCTGTAAAGGGGGCCGTAGAACGGTTAGAGGATAGGATTGACGCGTTGGCGGTAGAATGGACAAATACTCTCGTTAATGCAGTTTCAGATCCTATAGCGCTGTCTCAAAAGGGATTTTTAGATCCTGATCAGCAAAAAGTAATTGATACGTTTCTTACGGATAAGGCGTTGCCGCAGAAGGTGGACAGCTTTTTTATAAACACTGTGAAATCGTTGCTTTCGGGCTTTGAGGCTGTTACTGTCAGCGGCACGGAGTTGATTGATAAGTTAGCAGCGTTGGGGCCCTGTGACATGAATATGTTTAGGCGTAAGATTGATGAGGTCGTTTCGGCGTATACAAGAGGTAAGGATTCAACGAAACTGCGTATTATTGTTCGCGATTAGAAATTAAGGAAAGATCTCAGCCGCATAATCCCTGATAGATGGATGTGTACAAATGGATAAACGTAAACTAACCAAAGAAGATATTGACAAGGTTCGAAATATCGAGGGGTTCCCGATAGCGAAGGATGAAGATATTATCGCGCTCTCAGATCCGCCGTATTATACGGCTTGCCCTAACCCGTTCATTGAGGATTTTATTCGGGAGAATGGTACACCATATGATGAGGCGACTGATGATTACCATTGTGAGCCGTTTGCTGCAGATGTTAGCGAGGGTAAAACTGATTCAATTTATAATGTTCATACGTATCATACCAAAGTACCTCCCAAAGCTATCTTACAATACATTCTTCATTATACCAAACCTAATAATATAATCTATGATGCCTTTGCTGGTAGTGGAATGACAGGTGTTGCATGTTCTATGGCTAATAATCCAATATATGTAAATAATTTTAAAAGGTCGTCGAAAAATAGTCACAGAATAGGGAAAAGGTATAGCGTATTATCAGATATTTCAGTTGCTGCTACATTAATCACAGATGGTTACAATACCAATCTTGAAATCCGTTATGCAATCGAGTATGCGGAAAAAGTTTTGAATGACTTAGAACAAAGCATTGGTTGGGCATATAAAACTCGCCATACAAAATCAATCCACTATGGCAGAATCAACTACATGGTTTGGAGCGATGTTTTGATTTGTCCAAACTGTGGCAAAGAACTAATCTATTATAATATTGGGATAGATTCAACCACTGGTCATAAAATAGGTCAAAAAATACAATGCAATATTTGTAACTATAAAGATAATGCACAGGTGTTCCCACGTGCTATCAATCAATATTTTGATCATACACTTAATAAAATTGTAAAAACTGTTAAGGAAATACCTGTATTAGTAAATTATACTTATAAAGGAAAAAAGTATAATAAGCAGCCAGATGACGAAGATTATAGGCTTATACAACAGATCGAATCTTATAAAATAAACGGATTTTTTCCTACAAACGAAGTTCCAAATGGATATAATACCAATCAGCCTCGGAATTCGCATTTTATTGAATATATACATTTGTTTTATAATAAAAGGAGTTTACTCGCATTTGCAAAGCTCTGGAGTGAAGTTGAAAAAGCACCTGATAATTACCGCAATTTATTATTTTTTTGGCTTCAGTCAGTTTCAATAGGATTTACAAAAACTAATAGATATTTTAGTAGCTCATATTCTCAAGTCAATAGGTATTTGAAAGGCACTCTTTATATTGCGGCTGTTCGTTCAGAAGTTTCGCCTTGGTATGCATTAAGCGGTAAAATAGGAAAATTAAAAAAACTGCTTCCTAATAATGAAACCAGAATTACTTGTATGTCGTCTGAGCGTAGCTTTTTACCTGACAATAGTATTGATTATATATTCGTTGACCCTCCTTTTGGTAATAATATAATGTACTCCGAACTAAATATCATTTGGGAAAGCTGGTTGAAGGTAAGAACCAATACAAAAAGTGAGGCGATTATTTGTGCTACCACTAATAAAAGTGATGATTATTATTCCAAAATGATGTTACAAATATTTACAGATCTATATCGTGTCTTAAAACCCAACCGTTGGATTACTATAGAATTTCATAATTCACAAAACAAAATTTGGAATATTCTACAAAATGTTATTAACCATGCAGGTTTTATTATCGCAGATATACGAGTAATGGACAAAAAACAGCAAACGATGAAGCAGTATTCGACACAAAATTCAGTCGATAAAGACTTGATTATATCAGCATATAAACCAAAGGATAGTTTAAAAAGATTGTTTATAGATTATGCAGATAGCGAAGAAACAGCTTGGGCATTTGTCCAACAGTATTTAGAAAATCTTGTAGTAGCACCAGTAAAGAATAATCAAGTAGAAATTACCACTGAACGCCAAGCATTCCTTTTATTTGATCGAATGGTGGCATATCATGTAATGAACGGAATACCCGTACCTATCGACGCGGTTGACTTTTACAAAGGTTTAGATGAACGTTTCTTGGAACGTGACAGTATGTATTTTCTATCCGACCAAGTAAACGAATACGATAATGCCCGTATTAAATATGATGTTGAGGATATCCAATTTGAACTCATGGTGACTAACGAAAAATCAGCGATTGCATGGCTTTACCAGCAACTAGGTACAGCCCCGCTGACCTACGCCGAGCTTCAGCCCAAGTTCATGCGTGAGGTAAAAACAGTAGACAAATATGAGATAATGCCGGAATTATCTGTATTGCTATCCGATAGTTTCCTCCAGGATGAACAGGGTAAATGGTATATTCCTGATGTAACTAAGGCCGCCGATGTGGCGAAACTTCGAGAGAAGAAACTGCTTAAGGAATTCGAGGGTTACCTTGAAACAAAAGGCAAACTGAAATCATTTCGAACCGAAGCCATCCGCGCCGGGTTTGCTAAATTATGGGGTGAGAATAATTATCGCCTTATTTCCGAGACAGCTGAGCGGTTGCCGGAAAGCGCTATTTCCGAAGACGATAAACTGCTGATGTATGTGGATTTGAGTTCCGGGAGGGTATAAACAGTTGCACATTCTTCTATCAAAGATTCGTATCAGCAATTATCGTTCTATCGAGTCTTTATCTTTAGACTTAGGAATGTCGAATTTATTGATTGGCCAAAACAATACTGGTAAAACAAATTTCCTTCGGGCAATTAATACTGCGATATCCGGCGCTACCGATGTATCGGAAAGCGATATATTCGTTGCTGAGAACGAAAGATTATCAAAAAATAAGACAGCCATTATTGATATGCTTTTTCAGCCAGTGGACGCCAACGGCAATATAGGCAATGAGTTTTCAGATTATTGGACGAGTATTTTTACTGATACTTGGATAACAGTTAGTCCGGAAGGTAATTTTGTTGGAATCCGAACGGATATTAAGTTTGACCCATTTAAGGATAGCTATGTGATAAACCGACGTTGTATTCAGCAATGGGGTGAAAGCATCGATACGGCAGCAGTTCTTACAAAAAAAGTTATAACGACTGATGACATGAGAACTGCTTTACAGGCATTTTATATGGATGCAAACCGGGACATAGTACAAGATATACGCAATCGTAAATCCTATTTTGGCCGTGTAACATCCAATTATGACTTGCCCAATGAGAAAGTGACAGAAATAGAAGAACAGTTAAGTAACGTTAATTCATTGATCATAAACAGTATACCAATGCTAAAGAAAACCAAGGAACGCATTTCGGTGATTGGCGAAACAGTTGGATCTACGTCTATCTCTGTTGATATAGAGCCGTTAGCCCGCAAAATATCAGACATTAACAAAGGCATGGATATTATTATGAAAGATGGATCTGCCGCCGCTTTTCCCATATCGCAACACGGCTATGGAACGCGCAGTTGGATTTCGTTCTTAACATTGGCTGCGTTTGTAGAAAACCAAAACGAAAAGCTGCGTACTGACGACGATGAAGCTGAACAGTATATTATGCTAACTATGGAAGAACCTGAGGCGCATTTACATCCTCAAGCACAGAGGCAACTTTTTAATCAAATATCTCAGTTTACAGGTCAAAGAATTATAAGTACACACTCACCAAGCATTGTCGCGCAATCAGCTTTAGCAGATGCCATTTATTTTAGTAAACATAATGGAAAGACATTCGCAGTTCACTATAAAGCAAATATCAGCACATTAAATAATGATGAAAAAATTGCACGAGAAGTAATAAATACAAGAGCAGAGATTTTATTTTCTTCTGCTATTGTTCTATGTGAAGGGTTAACAGAAGAATTAGCTTTACCGATATTCTTTTATGAATATTTTGGTTATACCCCATATGCGTTAGGTGTAAATTTTATTGGTATTGGCGGTCAAAATTATAGGACATATCTTTTGTTGATTAAGGATTTTGAAATACCATGGTTTATCTTTAGCGATGGAGAAAAAAAGACAAATGCTACTGTTAAGTCTGCAATAAACGCTGTTTTTAATTTGGATTATTCGACTTTAAAAAACATTATAATTCTTGACAATCATCAAGATTATGAGAATAGTCTTATTAATGAAGGATATAGTGAACAAATAATCGAAGCAGTTTGCGAGTATGAGAATAATGCGAATTTTTTTGAAGCGTATATAATTCAGATGAGCAAGCAAAAAAGTAAAGGTGGGGTAGATAGAAATTATACTGGAGATGATGGTCGTCAACGAGCCTTGTCTGATCTTTTGCACAACGATAAACCAAAATATTCTAAAACTGTTGCTAAAAAAATCACATCCCATTCTGATAAGACTAAAAGAATTCCAGCAAAAATCAAAGAGCTCTTTGTAGTTTTGGCAAATCAAATTGGCATTCAAATGTCAGTGTCTGAGGAGGATAGGCATGAATCTTTCGACTAAACAAAGAAAAATAGTTGAACACATAGACGGCGCTATCCTCGTCAAAGCCGGACCGGGTAGCGGTAAAACGCGAGTTTTGACTGAACGGGTTAAACACTTATTGTCAGTAAAAAAACGCGGGAAAGTGTTAGCGTTAACTTTTAGCAATATGGCGGCAGAAGAAATGCGCTCAAGGCTTGAAACAGATCCGGAAGTAGGAGAAGCTTTTGAGCGGGTTACAATTGGCACAATACATTCGTTCTGTCTTGATATTATTCAATCGAGAGGCTATCTCATCGGATTACGTCCCGATGTTTCCTTATTTGAAAATGAAAACGATAGAGTGGCCATCTTACGGAGTGTTTTTATTGATGATGCAAAACTTGAGAGGATATTGAACCGGCAGCAAAAACCAGAAACCTTTCTGTCAGATTGTCTTTCGATAATATCAGAGCAAAAACGCTTGTTGCTTTCGGCAGACTTATGTGAAGTTGAGAACCCATTCCCAGATATTTATCAGAAGTACAACGACGTTTTGATGAATCAAAACGCAATGGATTTCGATGATATTTTATTTTATTCTTATCGTATTTTAGCAGAGAACCTTGACGTTGTGAAGCTTTATAATTCTGTTTATCGCTATGTCTGCGTTGATGAATCTCAAGACTTAAATTACGCGCAATACAGAGTCATTCAAGCGTTATGTGGTAATAATTTTAAAAATATAATGATGGTTGGTGACCCTAATCAATCTATCTATGCATTCAATGGTTCAAGTAGTAACTACATGTCACAGTTTTTTGTAGATGATTTTAATCCAGTTATATATACATTGAACGAAAATTTTCGTTCTGCTAAGCAAATAATTCAATTTGCCAATACTCTCACTGGAGAGCAAGAGGATATTTCAAAATATTTCTATATAGGCGAAGTTTCTGTCAACGTTTATCCAAATGAACTCTTAGAAGCACAGTCTGTGTGCAACGCAATTAAGGATCTGCTTGTAAATGGCCATAATGATATCGAGAATCCGATAAAGCATGAAAATATTGCTGTTATCGCTAGGAATAAATATGTCTTTTCTCAGGTTGAGCAACAATTTGTTGAAAAGAGTATACCCTTTTATTATAAAAGGTCACAATCTGGGATTTTATTCGAGACTGACTATATGGAAGCATTCGATTTGATACTCCGTTTACTTATGAACCCCATGGATGTGTATCATAAGCAGATGCTGTGTAAACTGATATCGGTGAGTTTATCAGCAGACATTATATGTGATGACACGAAAAAGCAAATTGACCTTTTATTAAACTCCAAAAGTAAGTTTTCTTGGTTAAATCCTGCCCTGTCCCTTATTTCAACTGCTGGAGATTTACGTTTTGATAAAGTACTTGACACACTGCTTGTTAATATACCATCGTCATTATCTGACGATGACAAGTACTTGCTTGAATCAGATATTTATGAATGGCAGATGCATTGGCACAGATTCAAAAGGCATGTTTCGAGTGGAAACAGATCCTTGGTATCATTTCGTAATGCTATATCTCTCGGTAAAACTCAGGAAATAAATACAGAATCCGGTGTTGCGTTGCTGACCGCACACATGTCGAAGGGATTAGAATTTGAAGTTGTGTTTATTATCGGTTTATCTGAAGGGACGTTTCCTGATTATAGGGCAGTTAATTCAGGTGGTGAGGAATTATTACAAGAAAAAAATAATATGTATGTTGCTGTCACCCGTGCAAAAAGGTTATGTTTTTTATCATACCCAGAAATAAAGCGGATGCCATGGGGTGATGATAAAAGGCAAAAACCTTCTCGTTTTATCACAAGCTTTATTCCTCAGTTATTAGTTTGAGGTGAAATTATGTTCAATCTCGGCGAGTACGCCATTGATAAACTGAATAAAGATCGTGTGCAGATACTCGCCGTGAGCGCCGTCTGGGGTTATGTATCCTATAAAGTATACCGGCAAACTGATGGCGCAGTGTATATGTTGACCGCCGATGATCTGTCCGTTGATCACCCTGTAAGCGACTGCAACGTTAACTATATCCGTTACATTGCCACCTTGACGAAGATTAAGAACGAAATTGTCGGCGGCGTCTTATCCAAGCTATCCAACGACGTGATCCCCCTGCCGCATCAACGCTATGTGCTTGAACGCGCCATTAGCGGCAATAACATCCGATACATACTAGCGGATGAGGTCGGGTTGGGTAAAACTATCGAAGCCGGACTCATAATCAAAGAGCTAAAGATGCGAGGGCTGATAAAGGCCAGCAGTGTGATGTCATCGCATACAATTTTATTCTATCCGATACCGTAGAGGCCCGCGTAAGAGAGGTTTTGGAAGAAAAACTATTTGCTATACTTAAGGAACTTGGCATTGATAAATTTGCCGATGTTCTTGACGGCGAACAAGCGGAAATAGACTTTACGGAAGCGTATGTCCGTTCTATCCGCGATCCGAAGAATATTCCATACATGGCGAAAACGGCAGAGGATGATTTTATGCGACAGGTAAACGATGTAATAAAAATAAAGGAGCTGATCAGCGAAAACAAAGATCTCACCAAGATGGCTGTAGAGGAAACGGACTTTGATTTGTACGCTTCGTTACGCTCTTTGCTATTTTACAACGAAAAGATCACAGGAAACCCAATTCCAGGTAATATTAGTTATAGTATCACCGATCCTACCATTGCGAATCATTTGAATCGCAAAATAGTGCTAGCGCCAAATGAACCGTTGCCCTATGTCAATATAAAAGATTTTCCAAATGAACCGGGTTACTTTATGTTATGGGAGCTTTCTATTTCAGATGATCAACAAAATATAAGGTATCTCCCCATCTTCGTAAATGACAGTTTCATTAGTCGTCCGTTAACGGGCAGGAGGATATGGGAAGCTATCCTCGACACTCAGAGTAATCTGTCTGTTTTAGATTATGTTGTGCTATCGCCCGATGTTTATAAAGAGCTTGTGTCAACTTCAATGGATAATACCTATGATATGTTTGAATCATTAAAAGACGAAACACAAAAAAAGCGTGAAGAGATCCACAAAAAGTTCATGTATGCGCTTGACCTTCGAATAGAGGCAGCCGAAAGGATCGGAATCGAAAATATCAGAAAGCATAAGCTGATTTCCCTCTTCCGAGAAAAAGCTGACACGGTCAGAAAATATGAGCTTTCCGGTTCAATATTCCCCGAATTCCGACCCGTATTGATGCTAAAAATGGAGGGCGGCGATGCTTAAAGCAAGACTCACAAAACTGTTGAAGCTAGATAGAGAAGACAGGCATATCATTTTTGACAAACAGAGCATAGCGGAACGTGTAGGCTTACTCTCTATACTTGATGATAGAGGATTTAAGCTGCTTAGATATGACAATGTAGAAGAATTCAGGATTGTTTTTGAAGAAGATTTAAAAGTAAAATCCGGGAAAATAGTTGTCATTGTATCGAGAAAAATATATGTTCCCTATGATATAATGACTAAATTCCATGTAACGGATTTAACGGCGGAAATGCTGTTTCCGAATTTAAACCCAACAGTGGCTATGAGGCACATGTTAGACTGGGATATCATCAGCTTTGCTTATCAAAATTGCTATTTGGATTATACCCAAGCTTATCAAACTGAACAATACATTAAAAATGACGTTTTTTCATCGGTTAACATCGAAATGTATTGCGTCGCAAAGTCAGACGAGTTGCACTGTATATCTGTCAACGCGGTCAGCTATAATGACTGGATTCACGTCGCAAAACTAAAAGCTAGTATCGAATACTATGCGGCAATGCGCAATTTGAGAATTAACTTAATCTATACTGATGAAATGTTCCGAAAATTCGTCTACAATGGCTATAACAGGTTATCTTCTGAGGTTGGCAAGATATTTCCGCCTATTCTCACAAAAACGTTGCTATTCATTGCCGACATGAATAATGACAAAACCGCTTTAATTGTAATGGATGGCATGTCCCTTTTTGACTTTGAAGTCATTTCTAGGTATTTTGACAGGATTGACTACGAATATAACGCTTCTTTTGCCCTTATTCCAACGACAACGCCCGTTTCACGACAAAGCCTGCTTAGCGGTAAATATCCGATAGAGCTTACTAAACCGTTTTCCCTTGTTGATGAGGAAAAGGAATTTAAGGCTAAGGCAACCGCGATGGGGTTCTCAAACAGGCAGGTTGAATATCTGCGCGGTTATGATGCAAACATCAGACCTCTTACTA
>JGI20166J26741_10005560_pt1 | contig 17674 bp, 14 predicted proteins | sample TergutCu122P5_FD_26741 | JGI IMG/M metagenome (IMG submission 26741)
TGCCGATTATTGTCGTCTTTGGCGCTGACGGGCATGTTGTTGTCAAGATGCGGCGCCAAATCGGTATTCCAATAGCGCATGACGAGATCGGCAAATGTGTCGGAAAGATCGTCATGGTAAGGTGGAGCGAATGGGCCGTCGCCTTGCGCATTGGGGGTGGCAACCACATCGCTGTATTCCCCGTCGGTAATGACAATGGTAAAAGCCTGCTGGCAGGCGCCGCCGTCCGCGGCGCTGGCCCAAGGGTGATCCGGTTGACCAATCGGTTTGAAACCGTCGTTGGCCATGACATCAAAATATTTACCGACACTCAGAAAAGCGGTGTTGAGCGGCGTCGGCGGCCCTGGCGGCATTTTAAGGTCATAAAGCAATGTTCTCAGCTCTTGAGTGTCATCTCTGATACCGCCATCGGGCAGAGCCACTTTAATTGGACGAACTCCTGTTCGCGCTTCGTCTGGCACATTACTGCCGTCACCAAGGCCATTGAGAGTATACAAACCGACCTGTACACCGGACAAACGGTCAATGGCTTCCGATACCGCGCCGATGGCCGCGAATGAACGCTTGCGGTGATAGGTGTACCAGGTGGCGAAGTTCAGCAGTTCTTCCTGTGGGTTTGGCGCATACCGCGTCCCATCCTCCCGTGTCCAGCGCGCCCGCACCTCGGCCGGCACCGCCGTTTCCGCTACCTCGACGAGTTCATTATCCCCTATGGCCACTTGCCGCATATCCGCCGGCACGCCACCAGCGGGATTCAACCGATCCGGCGGGATATCCGTCACAACGCCATCAGTGGCCAAATCAAAATTGTAGTAATGGCGTTGCACCGACCCGCCCGCGACAAAATTCAAAGTGACAAGCCACACCTCTTTGTCGTCGACTGTGCCGTTTTTGTTGGCGTCATGCCACACATAATAGTGGGATTTGGGGATAGCCGGCAAGCCAAGCGGCGCCGGGGCGGCGGTATGAAAAGGCAGACTTAAATCAAATGTCGCGTCCGCGTCGCGTGGATCGTTGCGCACCAAAGGCATCTGCGCCATGCTTATATCTTCTTGATTGTGGGCCGGCGCATCGAAGTCGTGCCATTTGTCGTATTGCTGGTTTGGGTCGTAATACATCCTATTGGCGCCATTCCAGCGCGCCCGCCATAAATACCCTGTCGGCGAAGCGCCGAGATCGAAAGGATACCAATCCCCGTTAAAATACCCCCACCTTTCGTCAGTGGCGAATTCGGCGTCCATACTGCCGGAATTATCGATAATAAACATGATGTTGGCCGGCGCCGTTTTCTGCCGCACTTCCATCGGGATGTTACTGATGTCGTCGGCAACCGGGTCAGCGGTGGCGGCACCATGCGCCCGCAAGAACAAAACCCCCAGGAGAAACGCTGTAATTTTCAGCCAGTGGCGGCATATCCAGTTCATATCTACCCAATTGATTAAAATGACTATTTTTCTTTTTTTATAAAAGCTGGGGGGAAGTTCATTATAATGTACGTTTTTTGTAGCCGATGTTGACGACAGCGGTGGGAGACGAGCCTCCTGCCGCTGTCTTTTTTCTCGCCTGGCTAAATATCTCATACTGAATCACCTGTCCGCCGCCGTTGCCGGCCCCCATATTGAGCGAGCTGCCTTTATCGCCACGAACGGCTCCCCGGCGGATTGCCATGCTTTTTATATCGACTGTGTCTTTTAAGATATTTTTCAAGGCATTGGCATCCGACGGCGGTGGATCGAAAAATGGGACAGGCTCGCCCGGATTGGCCGCATTCCATATGGCGGCGACATCGGCCAAGGTGCTCAGTTCGTCGGAATTGGGATCCCGCTGCCGCTGAATCCACGCTCCTTGCGTTGTTTTATTCCCATCTTCCGGAGCGAGCTCATAGCGGTCTGTTTCCGCATCGAGCTTTACCGCGAGTTCTTTGGCTCCGCTTTCCGCCTGGTAGAGGCATTGGGTGTATTCACGGTTATTCCTGGAAATCAGAATTTCCAGGAGAGCGGCGCGCGAGGCGGCCAGCGCCAAACCCAGTAGAAGCAGCATCACCACCATGACGGTAATGAGAGCGAAGCCATTCTCGTTTTTCCCCGCCGCCGCGCGGGCCATCGGCCTAACGCCTGGTTTTGACATAATCAACCACCATTTGCTGATTATTCATCTGGTCGTCATTATTAATACTTCCGGCATGGGCGCTATCTCGCCACCGACTGATCACCCGGATCACTTTCATATCCGGCCGGTCAGGATCATCCACCACATTCCAGAACACGGTAAAAATTCCGCCCACCGGAAGATTGGCCAGAGGCTGACCCTGATCGATCACCGCCTCGTCATCGGCGGCGTCGAGGACAATCAAGCCATTGATGTCAAGCCGAGCCGCATGGTCGGCCTGAAGAAGTCCGTCTCCATCCACGGTGTTGTCCAAAGCATTTACTCCGGCGCCGTTCAAATCCCGCAGCCAGACATGGTCGAAAGGCAGCGCCTGCAAACATTCCACCAGACTCGAGGCGCCGCCAACGGCGGTGGAGACAAGTTTGGTGGAATTATTGTAAAAGACCTGGGCGATAATGTTTTTTTCCAAAACCAGCACTCCCAGCATCAGCACGGCGACGGCGATCATCGCCTCGATGAGGGTAAATCCGTGTTCGTGATGTGGAGCGGCCATATTATGCAACATGTAGTAGTCAGGTTAAATTCGTCGTTTTCCGGCGCGATTTGCTCTGGGTAAATCCGTGCGCCGCTTGAGCTCGCCGGTATGTTTTTTTATGGAGTCTCGACGATACTGGGCCGGATATTGCGGCATTGAACGACAAAACTCAGCATCTGCCGGTGAAAACCGTCGCTGTAGGGCTGTCCGTTATTGAAATGCCGGAATGTCCCCGTTGCCGGATAAATGCAGGCTGCGCCAGGGTTCTGCAAGCAAGACGCTGGACGATATATCTCCCGATCGATATGCTTTTGATCCGGAGATGGCGCTCGCATGAGCAGGCTCACCCACACCGCTTGTATTTCGTTATTCCTGAAATTATCAACGGTTGGAGAAGTGGCGCAGCCAGGAATTCCGGCCCGGACATAGCAGAACTCAATGCCATCAAGGTTATTGGCAACGTCTTGCCAGCCATTGCCGTTGGGAATGTAATGTTGCAAACGGGGCCGGTTGTTGTTGTTGAAAAATCGATAGGCTATTTGTTCCAGCGGCACGCCTGTACTGGGATCGCCCTGATCGATTGCCCCGTTGGCGTTCAGATCGCTGGTGAAGGCGATGCTGGTGGCGCCCGTGGTAACCGCCGCTTGTACTGTGCCTTTACTGTGTTGAAAAATGACGTCGTTGAAAAAGCCAGGCGGCGTCAGTCCATTCGGTTGGTCGGCGCCCCTCGGATTAAAGCCGGCCATGCGGATATCCCGCGTCATCATCTGCATGACGCCCCGCAAATCCTGCTGGAGGACGGCGATGCCCTGCTGTGTCCCGGCGGTTCGCTGCTGCTCCCAGTAAAAGGAAAACAAGGCGGCCATGATCAGGCCGCTGACGGCAATGGCCATCAGTAATTCCACGAGGGTAAACCCTCGGACGCCGATTGCCGTCGACGGTTTCGCGGCGTATGTGCGCATACACTTCCCCTCCTTGTTGAAGTGCGCGGTCTTTATCGGTTCACGGGCAATCCGCGCCATTCCACCGGCCAGGATTAAGCCGCAGGCCGGCGGCTGGTGAAATAGTCAGTCTATAGCACGTATCGACTCCAGCCACCGCCCGCAGGCCGACATGACCGTTCGGCAATCCTCCCGCCCGCAGCAGGCCTCGCGGCGTGATGGCAATCGCATTTCCTGGAAAGCTGATGTTTATTCTTGCATTTGTTCCTAAACTGCCGGTGCGCAAAATCTTATTATTTGCTCCGCCGATCAAGGCGCGTTCCGCAGCGTTCAAGGCGCGATCGCAGGCGATGCCGCCATTGGCATCGTCATCGCGGAATATCTCATAGCAATCTCCCTGCCCGACTGGGCAGAGGTTGGGAGCGGGTGGGTTGAATTGGATGCCGATACAGGTGTTGCGCCGTGCCGCTTCCGATTTGGCCCACTGGATGCTTGCCATGACTTCATAAGCCGCGCTCTTGAGATCGCTGTTTCTCTTCATGCTTTGCCAGGCTGGAATGGCGATGGCGCTAAGTATCGCAATCAGCGCCACCACGACCACGGCTTCGATCAGAGTGAACCCGCCGGTATGATTCTTTATCGCAACCATCATTTTGTCATCCTGGGAGGGGTTCTCGTCAGATCAATCTGGCGGTGGTTAGCGCATCTTGCACGGCAGGATATTGCGTTAATTTTTCTTCTCATGATGTCATTTTCCGGAATAACAGAAGATGCGGGCGCTGACAGTTCGAATACAAGGAAACTTATCGCCATATCCGCCGAAGAATTTAGTTTATTCCGGAATTTTTTCAAAATCTAGTTTTTTATCTGAGGCAGGCCACGACCTGGCATGGTTATGCCAGGTTACGACCATAGTGATTAGACCTCTGGGATTGGCGACTGACAGCGGCACAAACCACCACGGAGAAGAGTCACCGCGCGGCATGTCACACGGAAGAATGGCAATACGGAAAAACAGTTTTACAGTGGGGAAACGCCTTGCTCGAAGGGAGGATGGGTGAAGAATATGGAGGAAAATAAGGGAGAAGAGATTGTCAGTATAGGTCAATAATCAGGGCGCTGATGGCAATGGCCATCAGCGGCAATCTGATCGGAGTCAAACCTCAGATGCCAACAGGCGACGTATTGGCGGCGTATGTGCACATACGCTTTCCCTTTTTGTTGAAGTGCGCTGTCTTTGTCGGTTCACTGGCAACCCGGAGGGGCAGCCGCGGCATTCCACCGGCCAGGATTAAGCCGTACACCGGTGGTTGGGGAAATCATCAGCCGGTAGCATGGATCGTCTCCAGCCATCGGCCGCAGGCTAACATTGCCGTTTGGCAATCCTCCAGTCTGTAGCAGTCCTCGCGGAGTGACAGCAACCGCATCTCCTGGAAAGTCGGTGTTCAATCTCGCCTTTGTTCCCAAACCGCCGGCCCGCAGGATTTTATTTTGCTCCCCGATCAAAGCGCGTTCCGCAGCATTCAAAGCATGATCACAAGCCACTCCGCCATTGGCATTGTCATCGCTGAATATCTCATAACAGTTACCCTGCCCAGGCGGGCAGGCGGCGGGGATGAAATTAATGCCGACACAGATATTGCGTTTCGCCGCCTCTGATTTGGCCCACTGTACGGTTGACATTATCTCAAAGGCCGCGCTTTTCAGATCGCTGTTTCTCTTCATGCTTTGCCAAGCCGGGATGGCTACGGCGCTGATTATCGCGATCAGCGCCACCACGATCATGGCTTCGATCAGAGTAAAACCACCGGTATGATTTTTTATCGTATCGGTCATTTCGTAACGCCTCAGAGGGTTTTCCGCCAGCTCAGTCTGACGGAGGTTGGAGCATCGTGCCCGGTATTCTTCCCCTGAGATGGGACACGGCGGGAGAAAAGCTGAAAGGTTCAGTTTGTCCACACCCCGTTTTGTTGTTTGAGCGGGGCGGAATTGCTGGGCGCGGCTGGGTTCCCTGAATGAGTGGCCGGCGGCGTTGCTTGTTGCTTTGGTGTAAAAGACCGCTGTGGGCCAGACTGTTTGTTGCTGTCCACAATATGGAACATGGCGACAACCATATTATTGGCCGGATTGATATGAGCAAGGACATGGTCGCCAGGGGCAAAAGTCGACTGGGGGGTATCCACCGCCAATTGCAGAACAAAAGAGGCACCGTTAATGACGACTCGCCCCTCGTTTATTTCCGATATGATTCCATCAAAATTTTGGTATTTTTCCGACGGACTTAATGGATCCGTGGGTGTCGCGGCATATACCGTGGCCGCCGCCATGATCAACATCATTGCCGCCAAAACAATCTTCAGAGATTTCATCGCCCTTCCCTTTCCTGAAAATGATAGTATCGCCGCCGGAGCCGCCGGCGGCGAGTCAATACTGTGGTTTTATCTCAATTTTCCCGTCAGTTTCCGACTTCCCGCCAGAAGAAAATATGGGGCGGCCTTTCTGCGGCCGTTGGTATCGCGTTGCCGTCGCTGCTGAACGGCGTGTACCATTCTGTCGTTGAATTGGCGCCGGGGGTAATCGTTGGCATGGTGGCTTTCCCGTTAATGATAAGACCGGAGGCGAAATAGACCTTGTCTTCGCTGGTTAAACTGCCAAGATCCAATCGCGCTTTTTGAGGCGTGCCACCGGTGAAGGCTGATACTTGCATCAGCACGGACTTGCCGCCGGCGGAACATACCTCCTCGCCGGGCGTGAACGACACGGCCAGCACATTGCCAAAGCGGATGGCCACATCGTCAATGATCCGTTCGCTCGCGACGGGCGAAGAGGCCACCGTTGGCTGAGCGCTCAGAGATATTGACGCAACTCCGGGAAGATCGAGATACCAGCCAACATTGCCAGACGCGCCGCTGCCGGTGTTATACCAGGTAATCGGGTTGTCACTGATAATCCGCACTGTCGGGGATCCGCTATCACCGAGCTGTCCTTGATAGATCACCTGTTGTTTCAACAGAGAGGCATGGGGGAATGCGCTGGTGTTCGAGAAAGGGTAGCCGCTCTCAGGGTTGACGTTCTCGCTCCTTTTCCAGGTGCCCAGATATTTTCCCAGACCGGGCGGATTAAGTGTGGGTGTGGCCGCAATGTCGCCGATGTCGCCATCCCAGATGCCAAACAAGCTCTGGACATTGGTATCGGCAAAGTCGCCAGGCTCAAGAAACTGGCCGGTGCCAAACACTATTATATAACCAATCTTTTTGTTATGGGGGACAATATCCGGCGCTGAAGTAATCGGCTGACCTAGCTGATCCGGCTGGCCTGACTGGCCCTTTTGCATGGTCGTGAACAACGGCTGCGGCTGCGAAGCGCCGTCTTTATAGGCCACCCCCCACTTCGCCGGATCGGTAGAACGGAAGTCAAATTTCCACAGATTGCCATACAGATCGCCGGCATAGACGAAATCGACCTTGCCGTCGCCGTTGGCATCGAGCGCCGCTGGAGAAGACAGACCATTTTGCGGCGTCCCGGCGACGTTTGGGCCGCTGCCGGTATCGATTTTCTTGATCAGTTTTCCCGACAGGGCATCCAGGACATAGAGGATCGCCTTACCATTCTTGCTGCCGTAGCCGTTACCGAAAACAACCACCCAGGGATGCTCTAAAGCGCTGGTCGGGTATTGCAGACTGCTACGGTTGTTGCTGGGAAAGATGACCGGCGCGCTGTAGGAATAGCCAAGATCATCATCGCGGTAGGCCAGCACTTGCGTGTGCGCATCGCTATTGTCTGGACAGAACAACTCGCCGTCGCCGTCCGGATTGTTTTGACCGCTTGCTTGATAGGTACAGGCTGCAGTGGATGCTATTAGTGTTTGTTTTAGCGTTTGATCTAGCATTGGATCTGTCACGTTAACCGGCGGCGTGGCGATCATCTGCCGCGTTGGGTATTCCCATTGCAGCATTGACTTAACGTCCGAAATGGACGTGACACTCTCGGCCTTGGCCACGTCGAGGGCGAAATAACCCCGGCCGCCTCGGCCCAGACCGGAAACCAGCAGTTGCATATCCTTACTTTTAGTCGCGGCTTGACCGGCATTGAAGGAATTGAAAAATGTCATACGCCCAATCACCGGGGTAGCGTCAACGTAGTAGCGGTGCTTGCTCACATAATCAGATGTCCCCAGAGCCAGCAGATGATCATGCACCTGACTGGGAATGAAGGCGAAACGCTCCTCGCCGGTCTCAACATTAAAAGCGTGCAGCATGCCGTCGTTGGCGCCGACGTAAATGGTGCCAGCTTTCGGGTCGCCCACTGGGGCGGCGCTGATGGCGGCGGCGCGCACCAGAACCGGCGACGAGTGGATAATGTCGCCGAGGACATTTTTGTCACTACTGCCACGCACGCGCAGACCGCCGGAGCCGTCGTTTTTGCCGCGAATGTAGTCGATGTTGTTGTTAAAGGCGGTATGGTCGCTGGTGGTATCGCCAAGCATCTGCAGTTGGCCGCTGGTGAGGCCATCTTTCAGTTCTGTCGATGTCGAGGTAAACACAAGCGCCTGCCCAGTGTCGGCCATTCCAATGCCATGGGTTTTATTGCCGTCGGAAGTGAAGATCAGCCGGTCCGCAGTAGTTCGGTTTTGCAGATTTTTCGCCGCTTCCCAGATGGGATGGGCGGTGTCGACTGAGCCGTTCGCCTTGCTGATGGAGTAGGCGAAAAGCTGACCCGTCCAATCGTCACTGTTGTAACGGCCGACGTAGAGGGTGGCATTATCAGTCAATTGGCCGCCACTGCTGGCGGCGGCGGCGCCCACAGCCGCACTGGCCGCCCCGATATTAGAAGCAATCGACTTGAAAGCATCGGTCAACCCCGCCGCATCGTTGACATTATAGAAAATGCCCTTGCTGACGACCGAGGCATGCCAGAGGTAGTCAAGCGCGTTGCCGGAGCTACCCCAATTTGGTTGTGGGTGATTGTCAAAATAGGGGTCGTTGCGATAATCGGCATAAGAATAGTATCGTGCTGTTGATGAATCATAATAAGAGGTTGTAAATGTGCTAGAAAGCCCAAGGGCAACCGAATAGGTAACAAGGTGCTGTTTGTTGTTGCTGTCATGCGCCGTTGTTGGAACATGGTCTGGGGCTGGAGATAGATCCTTCTGGTCGTAGTAATATTTCGCGATATCGGAAATCGTGGGCCAAAATGTTGAATTTGTGCATGATAATGGAGGGAGCGTGTTGTCCGTTTGTGAACAGTAGCTCGAGGAAGTACAGTCGCTCTTGTCAGGCAGATAATAATAACCACTTAGACAAGGGGCGCTTCCTCCATCAACTGTGGCTGCACCATATGTGTCGCAGTGTTGAGGACAAGATTGGTATTGAGTCCACTTTACGCAGGGGTATGTACAGGAGCCGCCTGTGTAATATCTACCATCGCCATCAAGGTCATTAGGAATATACGCACCGGGGTAGGATGTATAGGACCATGGCCAGTAGTCAAATACGCCATCGGTGAAGTTGATGATAAATGCCTGTTGGCAGCTGCCTCCGTCGGCGGCATCGGCATAGGGTTTCTTTGCCCCCTGATCGTCACCAACGACAAATGTGTCGGTCCGCGACATATCAAAATATCTGGCCACAGTTTCGTATGCCTGGGTGAAAGGGGTGACTCCATCAACGGCATAAAAATTATAGAGCCGGGAAAGGAGATAATTGGTTTGGTCGATATCGCCCACTTTCACCGGCATGACGCCGATCCGCAGCTTAGGGCCGCTACCGCTGTAAGTGGCGGTGTTGATGCTGTACATGCCAACATTGACGCCTGATAACTGCTGCAATGAGGTGGCGATGGCGTTGATCGTCGTGAAATTTCTCGTGCTGTAATAAACATACCATTGCAGAAAATTCCCCAGCTCTTCACCGGCTGATGGAGTGTAGACCGAACCGTCCGGCTTGGTCCAATGCGGCTTCACGGCATCCGGCACATCAGCCTCGGCATAAGGCTTACCCCCATTAGCAAAATTGCCTATTTGCAGTTCGTATGAGGAATCTGGAGCAGGGTTTGTCGATTGACCTAAGGAATTAATATAGGAAGGACGGTTGTGCAATACCTGAGTTAGGCCAATGACCTGATAGAACTCCCGTGTTGAAGCTGAAGGGCTGCCATTGTAGCGCAACACCACCAGCCAGAGTTCATTATTTGGCAATATTTGATTGGCATTGGCGCAACTCTTAGTCTTATCCTTGCAGACAAAATAATGCGTGGCCGGCAGATTGATGCCGATGCTTGGATCCTGAGCCGCGGCTGGGAAATACCCATAGGGGACGTTGTAGTTGTAAGATTTGATGACAGGGTTACTAGGGTCTGTATAGTCAGTGTACGTGACCGCCGACTCCAAACCCGGATGTTCCACAGTATACCATGTGGCCGTCGCCGTGAGATCCCGTGTTGCTTCGCCGGATCCGTCCGCTCCATTGTATGCCGTGTATGTGATGTTTCTCCGGCGTAGGACGGTATCAACAGTCCCACCGAGGGAGGAGGCATCCGGCCAGTTTGGCGCCTCCGCAATTTTATTCAGCCCAATGGCAGACAGGCCCGGCCAAGGCGTGTATTGCTGACTCGGGTCATAATACAAGGTGTTGGTATCGTGGCGGGCGAAAAGCCATGCCGGTACCGGCTTCGCGGTATTTTGCTGGAGAAGATTACCAACCGGATCGACCCGGTTATCATGCATGCTGCCGGAATCATCGAGGATGTACATGATGCTGGCCGGCGCGCTTTTCTGCCGCACCTCCATCGGTACATTACTGAGATCGCTGGCATCGCCGATGGCCGCCGCCGCCGTTTGCGCGGAGAAGATGACGGCGCCGGCCAAGGCGATAACCGCCAGCCAGGCATTTCCTTTGCTTCTTTTGATAGGTGGCATTTTTCGTTTATCTTCCATATATTTTCCCTCCTGGTTATGGACGGCGCATCTCTTGACGCGCGGCGATGCCGGCGATAAACCAGACATCATTCTTCCTTCAGATAGCCAATTGCGATGTTCACTGTGGTACTGCCGCCATTCGTCTGAGAAAGGCCGTAAACCTGATATATCCTATTATAGCAGTCTCCACGATTAGACTGCACTTTAACGGAATTCGCCAACTCGCCGCCCGTGAGATTATTCATGCGAAGGGCCATTTGCCGGACCACCCGTCCCCGTAAATTGTCGCTGAGAGATGACTGCCGGGAGTGGTGTAAGTTTAAGTTTGGGACCGCATCCCATTCAGCCGGATTGTCGAGTCGGGCAATCACATTTTGGACCTGCGCGTCATCCGCCCCCGGCGCCGGATCGACGCGCGCCGGGCCATCATCAATCCACCCCATGGGATTCAGTACCGGGTCCAGTGTGACGCAATCGGATTCGGTGGCAATCACTTGCGCTCCTTCCATCGCCGCACCATCGGCCGGGTAGAAATTTTCGTTATATTCCTGGTGATTGGCGGCAATCTTAGCCTCCAAGACAACGCTGTCGGAGACGGCCAGCGCCAAAACCAAGAGAAGCACCATCACGAACATAACCGTGATCAGGACAAAGCCCTCTTCTCCCTCGATGGCGCTTGTGCCTTGGTTTTCGCCGGGGACGGTTATCATGTCTTGTTTTCTATGCCGTTTACAGAGCGCCGCGAACATAATCCATCACCACTTGTTGGTTATTCCGTTGGTCAGCGCCGTTCACATTGTTGACGCGATTGTTATCGCGCCAGCGGATAATCATCCGGATTCTTATTGTTCCCTCGACAGGGTCATCATCGACGAGGTTTTTGGTGGGATCGTGATCGCAGACATTCCAGAATATCGTGAATTGGCCCAAATTCTCCATATGATCAGCGGCAACATTGCCGGCGCCATCAATGGTGTCGTCCAGGTTCTGGTTGTTAACACCGCAACCATTGCCATTGCTGTCTTGCAGTAGCGGGTCGTTTAAAGGAAGGGCCAGCAACTCTTCCAGCCGCATGGAGGCTCTGGCAACGGCGCGAGTGGTCAACCTGCTGGAATTATTGCCCATGGTCTGGGCGACAAAATTCTTTTCCAGGGCCAACACCCCCAACATCAAGACGGCGACGGCGATCATCGCCTCGATAAGGGTAAAACCGTGAGCGGCGCGAAGGATATTTGCCGATGCTTGTTTCATGTGTATCACCTTACATATTGCGGCATTGAACGGTAAAGATCAGCATTTGCCGCAGGAAATTGTCATTCCAAGGCTGGTCTCCGTTGAACCCATCAGGGCAAAGGTTGGGAACGGTAGGAGCGAGATTGGCGGGGCAGTTAGGCGGCCGGTAAACGATGTTGTTGGTGAAGCCTTTTTTCGGAAAAGCGGCGCGGGCGAGAATAGTCACCGTTACCGCTCTGATATCATTCAATTGCGCCGCGGCTGGATTGGTGACGGTATTGCCGTTACCGAGTTGGTAGAGAAACTGGACGCCATCAATATTTTGCGCTACCGGTTGCCAGGTACCGAGACCACCAGAGGGTGGGATGTTGACGACAGGGGAATACTGCGCGAGGCAGCCGATACCATTGCCACAGTTGGGTATGAAACGATAGGCGATTTGTTCCAATGGCTGGTCGGTATTGTTGATTCGCCCGTTGCCGTCAAAATCGGCGACAAAAGCCATATTGACGGCATCCGTGGTAACGTTTGTCGTTTGTACGCCGTTAAATTGGACGTTGAGCTGAAAACCCGGCGCGAATATCGCACCGCCGGCCGCCACAGACGGCAAATTTTCCTGGCTTTGCGGGTTATAGCCGGCCATGCGGATATTTCGCGCCAGCATCTGCTGCAGACCGCGCAAATCCTGCTGGGTGGCCGCCACGTCCATTTGCAGGTCGGCGTTGTTGCGCTGCATCACAAAAAAGCCAATCAACGCCGCCATGATTAAAATGCTGATGGCGATGGTTATCAGCAGCTCAACCAGGGTAAAACCCCGCGAGTCGCTCCAAAAGATTCCTGTCTTCACTGGCATTGCTATTTCCTGGTAAGCGGCGGAAGCATCCGCACGAATAATGAACATATTGAACAACCCGCCATAATTTCCCGAAGGCGATATATCGCTAGCATTTTTCAGGCCAGATGGCGCCCGCGAGGAAATTTGACGCTGTTGCCAACTGGTTACCGCTATTTTCAGCCCCTTCCGATGACGCCGCCATCACGGACGGCGTTTTTTCCCGGAACGGTTATTATGGCTTTTCCCTTGTTATAAAAAATATCCATAAAAAATTTTTCTAGTCTGAGAGGCGCGAAGCTTCCCCACCCTCCCGCGAATACTTTGTCAACCCAGAGATGTTCAAGAGTTGGCATCGGCACGACGCAGCAAAAGCCTTGCTTACTTTCTATGTTGCCAAGGCGGCACCGGTTTCGGCCGAGCCCATAGGCCGCGCCGCTCACGGCGGGCATCGTCCTCGAGCCGCTGCCAGCTATGACAGATATGTTCACGGCAAAATCGCTCATAGACCCAGGCCGCGCCTTGGCGCACCAGCTCCTCGTTGACCAATGTGTCGTCAACCCAGACCAAAGCCACCAACCGCTGGTAAAGATCAATATCCTTGCCCTGAACTTCAACCCGCCGTCCTTTCACCATAGCCGCCAGGAGCAGCTTGGCTTGCTTGCCATATGCCTGCCGTGATTCCGGCGCATCGATACCCCACAAGCGCAATTTTATCTTTTCCCCGGCGCTGCTGACCACCTCCAAAGAATCGCCATCAACCACCTTGATCACCTGAGCGCTGAACACCGGCGCCGCCGAGGCCGATCCACAGAAAAAAATACAACTGGCGGCAATAATCAGAAATAGCGGGGGAAAGCGGCGATTACACATTGTCTGCTCTAGCGGCATTGCGCCATCTGCGGCCATAGATCATGTAGACGGTGACCGAAATCAGGATCAGAAGTCCGAACATGTGAATGTTCTTCGTCTTGAAAATGAAAGCGAGGAGGATAATGATCGCCGCCGCCAGCGAGAAAAAAATGGGCTTTGGCACCCTCTTCAAAAGAATCCGACCGAAATGGGCAAACTGGATATGGCTGACCATGAGAAAAGAAGCAAAAGCGGTGGCAAGCCACAGTAACCACAAAGGCAGCCAGGATGGCAGCCACAAAGGCCAGCCTGGACAGATCAAAACGCAGCCAAGAACCAACAGCGCCCCTGCTGGACTGGGCAGGCCGTTAAAGACGCCACTGGGAAGATCGGTGCGGTGTTTATCCACTCTGACAAAACGAATCAACCGGTAAGCCACGGCGATGAGAAACAACACGGAAAACAGCCAGGACAAGGCGCCGCCCCGGAAAATAATCATATACGTCGGGGCGAAGCCAAAACTGATGAAATCGGCGATATCATCCAGATACGGTCCGCACCAGGTACCGCCGTGTTTTTCAGCCATCCGCCCATCAAAAAGATCGAACAACTGGCCAATGATGATCAGGCAAACCGCCGATGCGAAACGGCCATCATGGGTCATGTACAGGCTGCCCAAACCGCAAGCCAGATTCAAACTGGACAGGATATCGGCATAAAGACGGTTGGGAATGAACTTGAAGGCCACCGAAGCCGCCGACAAAACGATACAGGCGAGAAGCACTTCATCGCCGATATTGATGTCGCTGGGATTGGCATCGAGCAAGGCGCAGAAAATTGCCAGGGCGAAGCAGATGATGGCTTTGATCTTGCCGAAATTGTTGGCGGCGCCGGAAATGCGCAGTTTGGACAACACCCAGCGGGCCATGAATTGGCCCAGCAGCTCGATTGCCACCAAAATCCAGACCATCGGCACGGAAATAATGCCCTGATAGGCAAAGAGGATCAGAGGCGGCAAATAGGTTAGCTTATCGCACATCGGGTCGAGCCATTCGCCCCAGGGGGAGCCAAGTTGACACCGCCGCGCCACGATGCCGTCGATGCCATCCATAAGCGCCGCCATCGTGAAAATAAAAATGGCTAAGCTCTCCCAGCCAACCACAAAATACAGCAACAAACCGATAAAGGCGGCCAACGTGCGCCAATAACAGATGGCGTTGGGATGCAACAGCCACTGATGGCGGAAAACAAAATTTTGCAGCGCTTGCCGTTTAATTGCCCTGCTGAACCAGAAAAAACCGGCAAGGCCGACGGCGACGGAAAAAGCGATAACGAGCACACGTTCCATGATTTGGTCCTGTCAGGAGATTTTTCTAACCATTGTCCGGCTTTTCTCTGTCTTCAGGCGAACCGGACAGCGAATGCCGCAATTAAAACGAGCTTGTCCGTCATTTCAAGAAGATTCGCCACGATGACGTGTCCGAAACGAGCCGGGGCGCCAGTCATGAAGTTGACACTCATTGGCCGGAGTGAAGAAATTTTTTGTTGTTTATTTTGTCGCTGTGATACCATTTAAAAGTGATCGGAGCAGCTCATCTCGCCTTTGTCTTCCACCCAGTGTCAAAATCATGCCTGTGCTAGAAATCCTCATCGTCGCCTCGGCGAAACCCGCCGCAACTTTCTCCGATATCATCGGGCATAATTATGTGTGTTCATCCTTTGCATTGGAAAAGCCTGAAGAAATCGCGGCGAAAGTGAATAAAACGCTTAGCGAAAAATCCTTCCCCTGCTGCATTGTCGACCTGTCCGACGCCTTGGAACTAAAAAAACTCACCGAATCTTTCCCCCATACCCTGTTCCTGCCGTTGGTGCCGGGAAACAAGCGCCGTCAATGCCGTGAATTATTGACCGCTGGAGCCTGGGCCGTTTTTTTGCCGCCGTTTGAAAAAAACGAAGTAATGAACACCCTTGCCCGCGCCGAGGCTTTTCTCAGAGAGAAAGACGGCGTCGACAGTGGCGACCGCGAAAAACCGCAACGGCAATTTCACGGCATTATCGGGGACAGCCCGGTTATGCGACGGTTATTCGACCTCATCGTCCGCATCGCCGAAGACGATCTGGCCACGGTTATCATCTGCGGCGAATCCGGTACCGGCAAGGAAATGGTCGCCAAGGCGATTCACGCCGGCAGTCCCCGCGCCAACCGCAATTTCGTGCCCGTCAACTGCGCGGCTATCCCCGACGACCTGCTCGAAAGCGAGCTGTTTGGCTACACCAAAGGCGCCTTCACCGGTGCCGCGGCCAACAAAATCGGACGTATCCAGTATGCCGACGGCGGCACACTTTTTCTGGATGAAATCGGTGACATGAAATTCCCCTTACAAGCCAAGCTGTTACGGGTCTTGCAGGAAAAGGAATTCCAACCGATCGGCGCGGTCAAGCCAATGCCGGTCGATGTGCGGGTGTTGGCCGCCACACACTGCGACCTGGAACAATTGGTCAAAGAAGGAAAATTTCGCGAGGATCTTTATTACCGTTTAAGCGTCATCCCGGTACATATTCCTCCTTTAAAAGAGCGGCGAGAGGATATTCCGCTTCTCATCGACGCTTTCATCGACAATTTTACGGTTCGCCGCCATCGCCCGTCTTTCCGCTTTGCGCCTCAGGCGCTGGACAGCCTCTGTCAATGCGAATGGCGGGGCAATGTCCGCGAACTGGAAAATCTGGTGCAGTATATGTCGGTACTACATGCCGGCCAGGAAGTAAGTCTTGCCGACCTGCCGAAGAAATTTCAGAAGCTGGCCGGCAAAGCCGGGCGGACAGCCAAGCGAACCCCGGCCAAACCGGCGCTGGCGTCAGGCATGAAAGAGAAAGATATCCTTTTGTCTCAGTTGAGTGATTCTTTTGATCACGAGAGCGGTCTCGACTTCAACGGCCTCATTGACGAAATGGAAAATCGCCTCATCCACCACGCCCTGCGCTTGGCTGCCGGCAACAAAAAAGAAGCGGCTCGGCTTCTTAACTTGAAAAGGACAACGCTTTTAGAAAAAATGAAGAAAAAATCAGAAATTTTTGTCAACTTGTAAAATTGGCGCCGCAAGGCATCCTTGTCACGACAGGCGCGGATGCCGCTTGCGACAATCGGCAACAGACAGCATCGCCGCGTCGTTACGACAAAGCCGCACGGTCTCAAACCGTCATAAGGCGTCTTTGTCGGCGGTATAACTGTAGTAGCTGCCGTAGTAGCTGTAAGTGTCCAATATCCAGCGTTGAAAGAAGTTGTCGCGCATCCCGTTAAAAACCACGCCAACGATCCGATCCGGGCCAATATTTTCCACCACTTCCCGAACGTGGCTGCGCGACGACTTGCCATATCCAACCACCAGCACCACACCATCCACATGCTTCGACAACACCACCGATTCGGAGGCAATCTGAAAGGGCGGGGTATCAAAGATGATCAATCGGTCGTTATAGCGGGCCGATAGCTCTTCGACAAGATTGTTCATCCTCGCCGAGGCCAAAAGTTCAGCGGGATTCTCTGGCGGCATGCCGCTGGGCAGAACCGACAACTTGTCAATGGCGGTTTTTAACAGCAGGTCTTGCAGTTGGCATTTGTCATCGACGAGATAATCGGATAACCCGCGGTTATTCCTAACGGACATGCCAAACAGTTTTGCCAGCGACGGTCGCCGCAAGTCGCAGTCAACGAGCAGAGCGTGCTGATCGACTCCTTGGGCGATCGCTACACCGAGATTGGCCGTAACGAAGCTTTTGCCCTCCGTCGGCGCTGAAGACGTGACCATGATGGTGCGGAAACGGTCACCGCCGTCATCCGGATAAAGGATTTTTGACCGCAGCATCCGAAACGACTCGCTAGCCTGCCAGGAGATATTGTTGACCATCTGAAAACGTTCATCCCACTGTTGCTGCGGCACCTTGGAAGGGATTGGACGGTCGCTGCGATTTTTCTTGCCAGAGCGTTTGGCTTGCTCGTCGCTCCACTGATCAACGCCAGATTTTTCGAGAATATCAGAAAATTTTCCCATGACGCCCCCCTTTTACCGAAGCCGAGCGACGATATAATCAACCAGGCCAAACTCAAAAGCCAGCCACGTCGCCAAAATCTCCAAGACAATCCCGATGGCAACCAACGGCCACAGCCATTTCTCCCAGAAACCCTTTTCCGGAATCGGTTCCAACATGTTTTCATTGCCGGGAATGTCCGTCTGCTTAACACATTCCTGGATAATATC
>JGI20166J26741_10006671_pt1 | contig 17673 bp, 18 predicted proteins | sample TergutCu122P5_FD_26741 | JGI IMG/M metagenome (IMG submission 26741)
CGGCAAGGGCGGCGGATGTCCCAAACCTGCGCGGCAGGCCTCTCGGCGTGGTAAGTTACCTGAGTTCCCGCTCCTACGGGGTTTATCTGTACCACTGGCCGCTGTTGGTAGCCGTCAGGCAGCTCCTGCCGGTTCGGGCCGCCGTCGCGCCGGCCGTGCTTCTGCTCTCGTTTTTGGCGGCGGAGGCGTCGTACAGGCTTATTGAAAGGCCGCTCAGGTATTTTTCGTTCAGCCGCAATAAACGCCCGGCCAATGCCGGGCAAAAGCGGATGGCCTCATTCAGGCTGGCCGCCTCTACCTTGGCCATGATCCTCCTGACGGCCTCGGCGTATTCCATCGCCTCCGCGCCGCAAAAAACCAGCATCCAGCTGGACCTGGAAGCCGAAGCCGGCCTCGCGGCGAGCATCATGGCGAAGGCGCAGGACGGAGCCGCCCAGCCGCCGGAATCGGAAAAGATGAGCGCGGATAAATCGAACGCGGATAAGCCTGGCGCGGACAGCCCGGACGCGGATATGTCCGCGGCAAACGACGGCATAGCCTCCGGTCCGGCCATATCGTCCGTCCCGGACGCCGGCGGGCAGGACCGGCTTTTGCCGCAGCGGACGGAGGACTCCGGCGCTTTGGCCGAAACGCCGCCCGCGTCCCCGAAAAGCGTGCTCGTGGTTGGGGATTCGGTTACGTTGGGCGCGTCCTCGGCCATTTTGGAGACCATCCCCGGGTCCGTCGTGGACGCGGCGGAATCCCGCGACATACGCGCCGGCCTGACTCTCCTGGCGGACTACGCGGAGAAAGGGACCCTCGGCGACGTCATAGTGGTGTCTCTGGCTGACAACAACCTGAACAGGAAAACCGACGAGCGCCTCCTGGAGGTCATCCGGACATACGCGGCCGACCGGAAGGTCGTATTGGTCACGGGCTACGGCAACGCCGACATGCAGCCCGTGGCGGACTTCATCCGCACGCTGCCCGAGGCCTACCCCAACGTGGCGGTGGCGGACTGGGCCGAGGCGGTGGCCCTGCATACGGACTGGCTGTACTCCGACAACACGCACATCAAGTCCCGCGACGGGAAGCAGCTTTACGCGGATTTGATTGCGGAGGCCATAGGGAGGCTGGAAAAAACGGAGACGGGCTAGGCTATAACCTCCACGATCCTCCCCGCGATCCCGTCCCCGGTTATCGAAATCACCCCGTAAGACGGATTCCCCGCCCTGGGCCGCGCTAAGCTCCCGGGGTTGAACATCATGCAGCGCCCCTCGTAAAACAGGTCCGGCTCGTGCGTGTGCCCGAAGAGGCAGATATCCGCCTCGCCTTGCCGCGCCCACTGCCGGATAGCCCGGTACCCCTCCTTGACGCCGAAGCGGTGGCCGTGGGTCAGGAGGATCTTTTTGCCGCCCAGCGGAAACTCCAGGGTTTCCGGTATATCCCTGGCCGTATACGCGTCGCAGTTGCCCGGGACGATATAAATCCGGGTACGCGGGAACAGGAACCCGAGACTTTCGGCGTCGGACACGCAGTCGCCCAGGTGGACGACCGCGGACACGGCTTTCTCATACATCGCGGCGACCCTCTCGACTTCGCCTTTGTTCCCGTGGGAATCGCTTAAAACCAGCACTCTCGTCACGCACGACGGCCTCCCGCCTCCAGCGCGGCCTTGAGCTTCACGAGAGCCTTGCCCCTGTGGCTGATTCCGTTTTTTATCTCTTCCGGAAGCTCCGCCATTGTCAGCCCATAACCCGGCACGAGGAAAATTGGGTCGTACCCGAAACCGTTCTCCCCCGACGGGGCAAAAGCGATAAAGCCCTCGATTTCCCCGCGGACGACTGCCGCGCTCCCGCCCCCTCTTATCGCGGCGGCCGCGCAGACGAACCTGGCCGTCCGCCTTCTCATCGGCACGTTCGCGAGAAACTCCAGGATCATGCGGTTTTTTTCGGTATAAGGCGTGTTTTCGCCCATAAACCGGGCCGAACGCACGCCGGGTTTTTTATCCAGGTAGTCGATCTCCAGGCCGGAGTCGTCCGCGATAGCCATGACGCCCGTCAGGTCAAAAACCGCCCGTGCCTTGATAAGCGCGTTGGCCTCAAAAGTCTCCCCGTCCTCGGCTATTGCGGGATCGATCCGGTATTCCGCCATCGAGACGAGGCTTATTCCTAGGCCGCTCAGTATGGCCGCGGCCTCCTTGGTCTTGCCGGGGTTTTTGCTGGCGAAAACGGCTTTTACAGGGTTTGGCTGCATAAAGATGAGCTCCTTTACGGGGATTTGCAGGGCGGGGGCTCTGCTCCCGCCGACTGCGGCAAACGGGGAGTTATACTGGAGGCTGGAACCCAGAACCTGGAACCTGGAAAACCCAAAATCTGCGGTATACCGGACTTTTGCTGTTTCCAGGCTCTAGGTTCCCGGTTCCAGACTCCAGAATAAATCACCGTTTATCTTTTGCCATAGCGCTATATTTCCTCGGATACCTCCCGGGCGTGGCCCGGATCTTACCTATAACCACAACCGACCGCGCCAGCCCCCCGCGGAGCGCGACGCTCTCGACCCCCGCAACTTCCCCGCCCAGTTCCGGGATGATCCCGGCCGCCTCGCGAAGCTCCTCTTCGACCGCCGGCCCTTTCATGGCATAGAAAAAACCGCCTTTTTCGACGAGCGGCAGGCACAGCTCCGCCAGAATCCGCAGCCGGGCGACGGCCCTGGCCGCGGCTGCGGAGAAGCTCTCCCGCATTTCCGCGAGCCGCCCGGCGTCCTCCGCGCGCATGACGGCCGTCTCCAGCCGCCCGGCCGGCGCGCCCGCGTCAATAATCGCGGCGGCGCACGATTTTATGAACCCGAAGCGCTTCGCCACCGAATCCAGCAAGCACACGTCCCCGGCGCCCGCGCACCAGAGCGCCAGGCCGGGAAAGCCCGCGCCAGTCCCCGCGTCCACGAGCCGGAGCGGGCGCTGGCCCTGATATTTGCGCATGACCGGCAGCAAGGAAAGGCTGTCCGCGAAATGCTTGGTGACGACATCATTGGGGTCGGTTATCGCGGTCAGGTTCAGCCTTTCGTTCCACACAAGAAGCGTTTCCGCGTAGACGCAAAGCGCGCGGAGCCCGGCGTCCGTCAGGCTGATGCCGAGCTCCGCCGCCTCCGCGCGAATTCGTTCGCCAAAATCTTTCGTTTCAGCCAATGCGCCATGCTCCTTTTATTCCTTTTATTCCTTTTATTCCTTCTCCACGCAAAGTATCTTCCACTGGCCGAACTGGTCCGGCTCGCGTATCATACGCAAAAACAGCACGCTTTTTTCGCCCTTCTCGCGGTCGACGAGCAGCAAAGCCTTGGTCCTGCGGCTGCTTGGCGTGGGGTTTTTCTGAGGTATCAGGCAGGTGTACTCGCTCGCGGCCAAAACGTCCCTCAGCGCTCCCAGGTCCACGTCGCCGGCGCACCGCCTGCTCAAAAAGCGGAACGCCTCGCCGCTCCCGTCGGAGACTGCCCGAAGGAACGACGAAACCGTCATTTCTTCCGAATCTATATTGAAAAACGGCCCGGGCCTTTTGATGAAAAACCCGCGGTCGACTGTCGGCGGTATTTCCATAGCGAAAAAAATCGGATCGTTAGAGATGTCGTCTTTCTGCAATCATCACTCCTCCTTGTTGCATAATACGAATCCCAGATTAATACTTCACAGGGTTGACTGTGAAGATTTTAATCGAGATTCGTATAAGCGGGCAAAAATCGGGAACAGCGCCCGCCTATGTAAGATAATCGTATGCGAGAGGATTTCCTCTTTTGCGGCTGATGCAAACGATGATTTATTCTGGAGTCTGGAACCCAGAACCTAGAGCCTGGAAACAGCAAAAGTCCGGTATACCACAGATTTTGGGTTTTCCAGGTTCCAGGTTCTGGGTTCCAGCCTCCAGTATAACTCCCCGTTTACCGCAAACGGCGGGTGCAGAGCTCCCACCTTGCAAATTCCCGTTTATCGGGATACGGCGCGCCCTACTATATAATACTCAACTGCCTCCGTCCGGTTGAGCGGCAAATCGTATCAATAGAGTCATTCATCCGGAATGCGCCATGCCAGTATATTGTCCTGAAAATAACCGCTCATTGTCATTCTGAGGGCGCTCGGGATGACATACGGGCCTTTTTTTACGATATGTTGTGCCGGGCGTCCTTGTGCAGCCACACCATCAGCACGGAAATATCCGCCGGCGAAACGCCCGTGACGCGCGAGGCCTGGCCGAGGCTTTCCGGCCTCAGCGCCTCCAGCTTCTGGCGGGCCTCCAGGCGAAGGCCGGGTATTTTTCCGTAGTCTATGTCCGGCGGGAACTTCCTTTGCTCCGTCTTCTGAAATTCCCTGACCTGCTGGGCTTGCCTGTCGATATACCCTTCGTATTTTATCCGTATGTTCACCTGCTCGGCCACGGGAACGGGCAGAACGGGCCTTGCCGTATCGAACGGCGCGAGGCGGGCGTAGTCCAGCTCGGGCCGCTTTATCAGGTCCCGGAGGCGCGCGCCGGTGGTCAAAGCGGCCGAGCCCATTTGCCGCAAAAACCCGTTTATCTCCGCGCCGGGAGGGACGACTACCTCCCCGACCCGCTTTAGCTCGTCCTCAGTCAAACGCAGCTTAGTCACCAGTTTATCATACTTTTCCCGCGGCACAAGCCCTATTTCATAGCCCTTGGGCGTCAGCCGCGCGTCGGCGTTGTCCTGACGGAGGAGGAGCCTGTACTCCGCCCTGGACGTCATCATCCTGTACGGCTCCTTTGTGCCCTTTAGCACGAGGTCGTCTATCAGCACCCCGATATAACCCTCGTCGCGCCCGACGGTCGCCGGCGGCGCGTTTTTCACGAGCCTGGCGGCGTTTATCCCCGCTATAAGCCCCTGGGCGGCGGCCTCCTCGTAGCCTGAGCTGCCGTTGAACTGCCCGGCGGAGAAAAGGCCCCGCAGGCTTTTGAACTCCAGGGAGAGTTTGAGCTGAGTTGCGTCGACGCAGTCGTACTCTATGGCGTAGCCGTTGCGCGTGAGGGCGCAGTTCTCAAGGCCCGCAACGCTCCGGTACATACTGACCTGCACGTCCTCCGGCATGGAGGTGGACATGCCCCCGGCGTAGACCTCGCCGCTGTCCTCGCCTTCCGGCTCGATGAACACCTGGTGCCGCTCCTTGTCCGCGAAGCGCACGACTTTATCCTCGATGGACGGGCAATAGCGCACGCCCGTGCCCTCGATCATCCCGCCGTACATCGGCGAGCGGCCGAGGTTCTCGCGGATTATGCGGTGGGTGTTTTCGTTCGTATACGTAAGGTAGCAAAAAACCTGCTCGCGGCTGAGCCCGGCCTCCTCGTTGTCGAAGGAAAAAGGCGTGATCACGGCGTCGCCGTACTGTATCTCCATTTTGCCGAAATCGACGGAACTCCTGGCAATCCGCGCGGGCGTACCGGTCTTGAACCGGAAAAAGCGCACGCCCAACCGGCCGAGAGCTTCCCGAAGCCCTCCGTAGGCCGCGCGCAGGCCGTTCGGCCCGCTCTGCCGGACATTCTCCCCGCAGAGGCACCGCGCCCGGAGGTACGTGCCGGCGCAGAGCACCGCCGCGCGGCATTTATAGAGCGCGCCCGTCTCCGAGACGATGCCGGTTATTTCGCCGTTTTCCGCCCGAATGTCCACGATCTCCGCCTGGCGGAGCGTTAAGTTCGGCTGGTTCTCCAGGACTTTGCGCATCTCGGCGGAATAGCGCGCCTTGTCCGCCTGGGCGCGCAGTGAGTAGACCGCCGGGCCCTTGGACGTGTTCAGCATCCGGCTCTGGATGAAGGCCTTGTCGATGTTACGGCCCATCTCGCCGCCCAGCGCGTCCACCTCGCGCACGAGGTGCCCCTTGGAGCTGCCGCCGATGTTCGGGTTGCAGGGCATCAGAGCGACGCTGTCGAGGCTAATGGCGAACATGACCGTCCGCGCGCCCAGGCGCGCCGCGGCCAAAGCGGCCTCGCAGCCGGCGTGGCCCGCGCCGACGACGGCCACGTCGAAATCGCCGGCAAGGAAGGTTGAGGCGGAAACGGAAGGACCGGCTGAGGATGTATCCGGCATTGAAATCGCTCTTTTCAATACTAAAAAATCTCCCCTTTTCCCGCATTATAGAGCATAACCCAAAAACAGTAAACATTATTTTATGTTTGCGTTTCCAGGATTTTCGTCTATAATGTAAATGTGGACATGCTATCCTTATACATACTTTAGCGACTGGACGCGGCGGGTGTGCGTATGCGTGTGATTGCGGGCGAGGCGCGGGGGCGGAGGCTCCTGTCGCCAGCGGGGCTGGAGGTCAGGCCGACGGCGGACAGGTTCCGGGAGACGCTCTTTGACATAATCGGCCCGGACATCATCGGCCGCGCGTTTCTCGACCTCTTCGCCGGCTCGGGGGCCGTCGGCATCGAGGCCCTAAGCAGGGGCGCGGAGTTCGCCGCTTTCGCGGACAACTCCCCCGCCGCGGCAAAGGTGATCGAAAAGAACATCGCGCTGGTGAAATATCAGAGCAAAAGCCTTGTCCTGGAGGCGGACTGCCTGGAGGCGCTCCGCGTCCTCGCGGAAGGCGGCCGCTCCTTTGACTTTATCTTCATGGACCCGCCGTATCATAAAAACCTTTGCCCTGCCTGCCTCAAAAGGGTTTGGGATCTGGGGCTCCTGCGGGAGGACGGCCTTATCGTCGTCGAAAAGGCCCCGGACGAGGAGCTTCCGGACGCGGAAGGCTTTGTAAAGGCCAGGGTGAAGGGATACCGGGCGACGGAGTTCGTGTTTCTGAGGAAAGCATTCACGGAATGAGGGCTGCCGACATGCCTGTTTGCGCGGTTTATCCCGGCTCGTTCGACCCTGTGACATACGGCCACCTGGATATCATCAGGCGCGCCTCGCGCATTGCCGGGGCCGACGGGCGGCTCATCGTGGCGGTCCTGGACAACTCCGAAAAAAAACCGCTGTTTTCGGCCGGCGAGAGGCAAGACATGCTCGCCGGGCTGACGCGGGAATTTCCGAACGTGGAGGTCGCCTCGTTTTCCGGGCTGCTGACGGATTTTGCCCGGGAAAACGGCGTAAACCTTATAATACGCGGGGTGCGCTCCTCCGCCGACTATGAATATGAAAGCGTCATAGCCAAAGTCTACGGCGGCCTCTACGGCGGCGCGGAAACCGTGTTTTTGCCGGCGGACGGGCGATACGCCTATCTGAGCTCGTCCGTGGTCAGGGAGGTCGCCGGGAAAAACGGCGACGTGGCGCATATGACGCCCCAAAGCGTGATCGGGATGCTAAGAGAAAAATTCAGGGAGGGAAAGTAATGGAACAGGAATCGCTGATGGACTATTTGGAGGAGCTGGAGGAACTGGTGGAGAACAGCAAGTCCGTCCCGTTCTCAAACAAGGTCGGAATCGAAAAGGAGAAAGTCTTCGACATAGTGCGGGACATCCGCCTGAACCTCCCGAACGAGCTCAGGCAGGCCCAGCGCATTCTGGACGACCGCGACAAAATAATCAACGAGGCCAAGATCAAGGCCTCCGGCATAATCGACGACGCGGAGAACACGGCCCAGTTCATGGTGTCGAACCACGAGGTCTACAAGGCCGCCTCCGAGCAGGCGGAACAGCTAATGGAGACGACCAGGCAGAACGCCCGCGACATGCGCCTGAACGCCATGGACTACGCGGACGAGCTGCTCTCCAAGACCGAGGGCATGATCCGCGAAGCCATGATAAACATGGATCAGCAGCACCAGATGATGGACGACTACTTCTCGCAAACCGTGGACATTTTGTACGCTAACAGGCAGGAACTGCGGGGTGTGGAGTAAACGCGGGCAAAGAGCGGAAAATGACCGCGTATACAAGGAGAACGTATGTCTCTGGGCGAGCGGATAATGATCCTGGGTTCGGCCGGGAGCGGCAAAAGCACGCTGGCGGCAAAGCTCGGCGGGATACTGGGAATCCCGGTTATACATCTTGACCGCCTGTTCTGGAATCCCGGCTGGGTGGAGACGCCCAAGGACGAGATGGACAGGAGAGTGATCGAAGCCGCGTCCGGCGAGCGCTGGATAATAGACGGCAATTACTCTCGGACAATGGACTTTCGGATGGAACGCGCCGATTCGATAATATTCATAGATTTTGGCAGATTTTTCTGTCTTTGCAGGGTTTTTAAGCGGCGCGTAAAAAATCGCGGGAAAACGCGGTACGATTTGGGCGAGGGCTGTCCCGAGAAAATAGACTGGGAGTTTTTTAAGTGGGTCTGGAATTACCCCTCGCGGTCGCGCAAAGACACGCTGGAGAAAATATACGGCAGCGGCAAAGCGGTTTATCGCCTGAGAACCCGCAAGGACGTGAAAAACCTTATAAATAACGCGTACCGGCATGGTGGGTGACCGTTCCGGGCATGGTAGGGTGACCGTTATACAAAAACCGGAAAATACTGTAGGGCGGGGGCTTGCCCCCGCCGGCAATTCCCGCGCGGCACGGAGGGGGCAAGCCCCCGCCCTACATATGCCGCGTGTTATTCAATTATGTTAAGTTCTGTTCTTATTCCAAAAACGCATTTTTAGGAGTGCTTATGAAAAAAACGCTGCGCAAACGAATTCTTGTTTTGGCGCTTATGCTGCCGGTTCTTCTCTCTTTGCCGCGCGTCGCGGTTTTGGCCGCGGCCGCGCCCAGCCTTGTCGCGACTTCCGCGCTTTTGGCGGAGGAGGACACCGGCAAGACGCTCTACGCGCTTAACCCCGACGCGCGCATGTATCCGGCCAGCATGACGAAGATCGTCACGGCGCTCGTGGTTATGGACTATCTGAAACTCGACGACATAGTGACGATCGGCGACGAGATCGACGCCACGCCCGCCGGCTCCAGCCTCGCGCGCCACCAGAAAGGCGAGCGCATAACCGTGATGAACCTGCTGCGCGGCCTTATCATGCGCTCCGGGAACGACTCCGGCTGTATCCTGGCGATGGACGCGGCCAAAAAGGCGAGCGGGAACGGGGATATCTCCTATCCCCAGGCGGAGAAGTATTTCAGCGGCCTGATGAACGACAAGGCGAAGGCGCTAGGCGCGACGGGCACCAACTTCACCAACCCCCACGGCTTCCACGACCCGAACCACTACACGACCGCGTCGGACATGTTCCTGTTCTCGCGGGAGTTCATGAAAAACCCGATTCTGGCCGGCATCGCCAGGGAGACGGAGTACAAGGGCAACAGCCTCGGCACGGGGACCGCCGCGGACTACACCTTCCTGACCCAGGACTACGACTGGGTGACGATCAACGAGCTTCTGATACCAGGCGCCAACTATTACCAGTTCGCCACTGGGCTGAAGACGGGTTCCACCGACGAGGCCGGGGACTGCCTGACTTCTTCCGCCGAAAAAGGCGGGATCAGGCTCATCTCCGTCGTCTTCCACTCCACGGTGGACGGCCGCTACGCCGACTCCATCGCCTTGCTGAACTACGGCTTCGACAACTTCCGCAACGAGACCGTCCAGACCTCCGGCGAGGTCGTGGACACCTTGGAGATCGACAACCCAATGCTCGGCGCGGCGACGGAGATGGATACCCTCACAAATTCAGGGTTCACGGGCTTTTACAGCCGGGACGAGCTCGCCGCGATGGTGCGTAAGGTGGAGTACGGCAAAAACGCCGTAAAGGACGGGAAGATAGTCCCGCCGGTGGAAAAGGGCGACGTGATCGGCACGGTCACGTACACGCTGAACGGGAAAGCGGAGTTCACCGGGGACGTCATCGCCGGGGACAGCGCCGGCGCTCGCTCGCTCAACACCGACGTGACCTATTACAAGGACAGGTTCATCTCGAACATATTCTCCCTGTCCGCGCTGCCGTACTGGATCTGCGCGGTTCTGGCGGTTATTATCGTGATTATTTTGCTTTCGTCGCGGAGAAGGAAAAGGGATCGGAGTTATTATCGGTTGAATAGGAGGTATTAGTTTAGTATTAGTATAAGTAAAAAAGGAGGAAGACGGATGATTGTTGTAAAGACAAGATATACGCTTGAAAACTATAAGGAGTTTTATTGGTTCACACTGTTTCGCGGTAGATTTTACAGGTTTGGCAGAATTTTATTGCAATTATAACAATGACGAGCGCTGGCCTTTTTTTTCTGTCTCTCTTTTGGTTGAAGGGAACCCCCGTTATTTTACCGGCGAGCGTTTTAGCCATTTGTGCCCGGCTTTATATATTGTCCTATGTCAAAATCAAAAAATATGTAAAAAAATCGCCGATGTATTTTCAGGCGGATCATGAATTCATTTTTAATGATGACTCAATAAATACGACGACAACAGGGGATATGTCAACCGGTGCAAGTACGATAAAATATGAAGCAGTGTACAAAGTATATGAGACTGATAACGCTTTTTATATTTTCCTCTCACCAAAACAAGCGCTGCTGTTAACAAAAAAAGATATTGTCGCCGGCACGTCGGAAGAATTGCGGAAATTGCTTCAATCAAAGATTGCACATGAAAAATACATACTCTGTGATTGAGCAATATAAGGGCAACCTTTGTAAATTGTCATCCTGAGCGAAGCGAAGGATCTTATATTGCCTTATAACTTTTATCTGTTATCTGTTATCTGTTATCTGTTATCTGTTATCTGTTATCTCGCACCGGAGGTGCGCCATGCCCTACCAAGCCCTCTACCGCCGTCTGCGCCCGAAGCTCTTCTCCGACATCGTCGGCCAGGAGCACATCGTCCGCGCGCTGAAAAATCAGATAAAGTCGGGCCGCGTCTCCCACGCGTACCTGTTTTCCGGCACGCGGGGCACGGGCAAGACCTCGGCGGCGCGCGTCTTCGCCCGGGCGGTCAACTGCCTGAGCCCGGAAAACGGGGAGCCGTGCCTGAAATGCTCCGTGTGCGTGAACATCGCGGCCCAGCGGAGCGCGAACGTCGTCGAGATCGACGCCGCCTCCAACAACGGCGTGGACAACATCCGCGACCTGCGCGAGGAAGTCCTGTATCCGCCGACGGAGGGCCGCTTCCGGGTCTACATCGTGGACGAGGCGCACATGCTCTCCTCCGGCGCGTTCAACGCCTTGCTGAAGACCCTGGAGGAGCCGCCCGCGCACATCATCTTCATTCTGGCGACCACCGACCCGCAGAAGCTCCCGCCGACCATCATCTCCCGCTGCCAGAGGTTCGACTTCCGCCGCATCTCGCCGGAGGACATGAACGCCGCGCTGGAGTCCTACCTGAGTTCCGGGGAGGAGCTGTGGGGCGGGACGCCGCCGGACGTGGCGCCGGAGGCCCTGCGCTACATCGTCTCGCTCTCCGACGGGGCCCTGCGCGACGCGCTGTCCGTATTGGACCAGTGCGCCTCGTTCTACACGGACGAGCGCATAACCGCGGGCATGGTCCGCCGGCTGACCGGCGCTGCGGACAGCGCCGTTTTGTTCGCCTTCGCGGACGCTCTGTTCCGGTACGACGCGGCCGCCGCTTTGGGCGTTATCCAGGAGGCCGTCATGAGCGGGCGCGACGTCGCCCAGTTCGCGAACGACCTGCTGCGGCATTTCAGGAACGTCCTCGTCGCCGCGACGGCCGGCGCGGACGCCGCGCTCGACGCCGACGCCGACGCCCTGCGGCGGCTGAACGAACAGGCCAAAACGGCCGATAAAAAGCTGCTGATCGACGGTATAAACGCGTTCTCGGCGCTGCCGGGCCAGATGAGATACGCCCCGAACCCGCGGATTTTGCTGGAGGCCGCGGCGATACGCCTTTTGAACCCGGCCGGGAGCGAAAACCTCGGCGACGTGTTCGCGCGGCTGGACAAGCTGGAGCGGGACGCGGCGGCCGCTTTCGCGGGCGGCGCGGCTTCGGCGGACGGATACGGGCGGGGCGGCTCCTCGCGATACGAGGAGGATTTCGCTTCCGCCAATACGGCGCCGCCGGAAAATACCGCTCAATATATACAACATCCCGGACAACAGTCCGGCGTTTCGGACGAAAATCCGAAGCCGCTCGCAAATCCCCCGGACGGCGCGCGAAAATCGGCCGAACCGCCCGCTCCGAGCCGCCGGATACAGGAAAAGACCGTCCCGGACGGCATACGCGAACTGATCAGGAACTGGCCGGAGCTGACCGGCAAGTTCGACATGATGCTGCGGCCGACGCTCCGCAAGTGCAAGGCCGGATACCTGGACGGCGGCGTCCTCCAGATCGTCTGCGACAACAAAGCGGCCCTGGAATTCCTGAAGTCGCGGCGGCAGGCAGTGGAGGAGCGCCTGGCGGAGGCCGGAGGCAGGCAGGTAGCCGTTGATTTCCGCACCGCGGAGGATTACAATAAGGTTCACGCGGAGATATACGGGGAAAGGGATTTGTTTCAGGAGTGGCAGAAAAAGGTGGATATGGAGATAAAGTTTGAGTAGATGAATAAGACAAATAACCCATACAATCATTGTCATCCTGAGCGAAGCGAAGGATCTTAGATTCTTCGCCTACGGCTCAGAATGACAGGCTGACGATTTACAACAGGAAGTATGAGGCGTATTCATGGGATTAACAATGAAACCGCGGGAATTGGTTAGGTTTTTGGAAACAAAGGGGTTTGTATTTATCCGCGCAAAAGGTGGAAGTCATCATATTTATGGTAAAGGTGTTTTTGTCATACCCATACCGATTCATGGCGGCAAAGATTTTGATGAGGATTTTATTAAAGTAGTTTTGCGGGAGGCGGGGATAAGTAAAAAGGAATTGATGGATTATCTCAATAGATGAGGAAAGGTGATAACATGGTCGCCAAATTGTCGGTGATATGCACAAAACAAACCAACGGCTCCTATTTCGCGATTTGCCCGGAGGTGAAAGGCTGTTATACCCAGGGCGACACCTATGACGAAGCGGTGGCAAACCTAAAGGAATTGGTCGAAATAACGGTAAAAGAAGAGCTGGACGAAGATGAGAAGCGAGAGATTTTGTCGGCGAAAACAAAAATATTCTCGGAATTGGAAATTGTAGTTTGATAAAAAACTATACCATAATCCACCCGGAGGAATGACCCATGCCCAAAGGCTACAACCCCATGCCCGGCGGCGGCTTCAACATGAACCAGATGATGAAGCAGGCCCAGAAGATGCAGAGGCAGATCGAGGAGACGAAGGCCGAGCTCGACGAAAAGACGCTGGAGGTCACGGCGGGCGGCGGCGCGGTCAGGATCGTCATTAACGGGAAAAAGGAGATACGGGAGCTCGTCATCTCCCCGGACGTGATCGACCCGGACGACGCCGAGATGCTCCAGGACCTGATAATCGGCGCGGTGAACGAGGCCGTGCGCCAGGCGGACGAGATGGTCAATTCCCGTATGGCGCAGATAACCGGCGGCGGCCTGCCGGGGGGCCTGTTCTGATGGCGTATTACGGGTACGGCGGCAGGATATCGAAGCTGATAGAGGAGTTTTCGAAGCTCCCGGGCATCGGCGGCAGGTCCGCCCAGCGGCTCGCGTTTTACATCATCAACCAGCCGCAGGAGAAGGCGGAGGCCCTTGCGCGGGCGATTCTGGACGCGCGCCGGGGCGTCAAATACTGCTCCGTCTGCTGCAACCTGACCGACGAGGACACCTGCCCGGTCTGCGCGGGCGGAAAGCGGGACGGAAGCGTCATCATGGTCGTGGAGGACCCGCGCGACATGGCCGCCTACGAGCGGACGGGCGCCTTCGGCGGCTTATACCACGTGCTGCACGGGACGATCTCCCCAATGAACGGCGTCGGCCCCGCCGACCTGAAGATACGGGAGCTTTTGGTGCGCCTCGAAGGCGACGGGGTGGAGGAAGTCATTTTAGCCACAAACACCAACGTGGAGGGCGAGGCCACCGCCATGTACCTCGGGAAGCTCCTAAAGCCGCTCGGCGTCAGGGTCTCGCGCATCGCGCGCGGGGTGCCGGTCGGCGGGGATCTGGAGTTCATAGACGACGAGACGCTCTCGCGGGCGCTGGAGGGGAGAAGGGAAATTTGATTGCCGCCGTCACCAAAAAGACGAGTTTGTCCAATCGCGGCAAACGGGAGGGGAGAAGGGAAATATGATCGCCACTGTCACCTTGAATCCCTGCCGCGACCGCACGATAGTCATCCCCCGCCTTGCGGTAGGCGGCCTGAACCGCGCCGGGAGCGTCCGCGACGACATGAGCGGGAAGGGCATAAATGTCAGCGCGGTCTTGAGAAGCCTCGGGGTTGAGACGCTCTGCCTGGGCTTTATTTTTGACCAGGGCGCGGACGAGCTGACGGAAACGCTCGCGGCCAAGGGCCTGCGGCACGACTTCGTGCGCGCGCCGGGGAAGATCAGGACAAACCTGAAAATCTTCGAGGCGGAGAGCCGCCGCATGACGGAGATCAACGAGGCCGGAAGCCCTGTGCCCGCGGAACGCGCGGACGAGCTGCGGGAGAAGGTCCGCCGCAGCGCCCGGGAGAGCGCGGCCGTCGTGTTGAGCGGCAGCGCCCCGCCGGGCGTGAAAGCGGATTTTTACCGGGAACTAATAGAAATCTGCCGCGAGGCCAACCCCTCGGCGGCAATCGCCCTGGACGCGGACGGGGAACTTCTGAAAAACGGTTTGGACGCGCGGCCCGACATATTGAAACCTAACCTCTGCGAGCTCGAAAATCTCCTGGGGAAGAAATTCGGCGGCGGGTTTGCCGCCGAAAGGGACAATATTACCCGTTGCTGCGGCGAATTGGCGCGGGAAACCGGCGCGGGGCTGATCTGCGTGTCGATGGGGGCGGAAGGGGCGCTGCTGTGGAGCAAAGACGGCGTCTTTTTCGCCAAGGCCCCGGACGTGGAGGTCAGAAGCCTCCAGGGCGCGGGGGATTCGATGATGGCGGGGCTCTGCGCGGCCTATGTGACAGGGAAGCCCCCTGCGGAGTCGCTGCGCTGGGCCGCGGCGGCGGCGGGCGGCTCCGTCATGCGCGAGGGGACGGAGCTTTGCGGGAGAGAGGATTTTGACGGGGTTTACGGGAAGGTAGAGATAGAGGAAATACGAACGGGAACAATCTGAAGGATTGGCCCATAAAATTATACCGGAGTGCGAAAACATTAACCTCCCGTGTCGTCGGCAAATGTTTTCGCACTCCTGAATATGTGGTTGTTTGGTGGCTGTGACCACGGAATTCTTTTTTTGCGCATTGTATTATACAAAACAAAAGATTCTTCGCTTCGCTCAGAATGACAAAAGAGGTTTTTAGAGGCTGCCATAAGCAAAAAAAGAAGGAGAGCGGTCTAAGAATGAAAACCACGGAAGACTCTCAGGATTCCAACAAAATGTTCTGCTTCCAGTGCCAGCAGACGGCCAAAGGGACCGGCTGCACGACGGCCGGGGTATGCGGGAAGCGGCCCGACGCGGCGAACGCGCAGGACGTTTTGACCCGCGAGATGATCGGCCTGGCAAGGGCCATGAAAGACCGGGGCAAAACATGCCTTCCCTGCGTCGACCTGATCGTGGACGGCCTGTTTGCCACCGTCACGAACGTCAGCTTCGACGCCGCGAAGGTCGCGGAGCTTGCCCAGGAGGTCAAAACCGCGAGGGAGAAGCTCGGCGGCGGCGAGCCCGCCGCGCCGGACGAGCTGTTCAAAGGGGACAAAGACGCCGTCTCCCTCCGTTCGACTCTGCTGTTCGGGCTTCGCGGCATGGCGGCCTACGCGCACCACGCCCGCGTCCTGGGCAGGCGCAATCCCGAGGTGGACGGGGGCTTTGTGAATTACATGGCGGCGCTGGAGGACGAACATTCGGTTAATGGGTGGCTCGGCCTGCTGATGGAATTCGGGGGGGGAAACCTGAAGTGCATGGCCCTTTTGGACGAGGCCAACACCGGCGCGTACGGGGATCCCGTGCCAACGCGGGTCCCTCTTAAAGTGGAGAAGGGGCCGTTTATAGTCGTGACAGGCCACGACCTGCGCGATTTGCAGATGCTTCTCGAACAGACCGACGGCAAAGGCGTCAATATCTATACTCACAGCGAGATGCTGCCCGCCCACGGCTATCCGGAACTAAAAAAGCACCCGCAGTTAAAGGGCCACTTCGGGACGGCGTGGCAGAACCAGCAGAACGAGTTCAAAAACCTACCCGCGCCGGTGCTGTTCACGACCAACTGCCTGATGCCGCCCAAAGAAAGCTACGCCGACCGGGTGTACACGACCTCCGTCGTAGAATACCCCGGAATGACGCACATCCCGGCGGACGAAAACGGGCGCAAGGATTTTTCGGCGCTGATCGGCCGCGCGCTCGCGCTCGGGGGTTTTGACGAGGACAGGCAGTTCGCCGGGATCAACGGCGGCGAGGTCCTGACGACCGGGTTCGGGCGGCGGACGGTTCTGGACAACGCCCCCGCGATCATAGACGCCGTAAAAGCCGGGGCGATCAGGCATTTCTTTTTGGTCGGCGGCTGCGACGGCGCTGCGCCGGGGCGGAGCTATTACACGGAATTCGTCGGGCGGACACCGAAAGACACCGTCGTGCTGACTTTAGCCTGCGGCAAGTTCCGGTTCAACGACATGGACGCTGGCTCGATCGGCCCGTTCCCGCGCATTCTCGACATGGGGCAGTGCAACGACGCGTACGGGGCCGTGCAGGTGGCAATCGCGCTGGCCGGGGCGTTCGGATGCGGGGTGAACGACCTGCCGCTGACCTTGGTGCTCTCCTGGTATGAGCAGAAGGCGGTCTGCATATTGCTGACTTTGCTGTCCCTCGGCATTAAAAATATCTATATCGGGCCGAGCCTGCCGGCGTTTTTCTCGGAGGCGGTGGCCGGCGCGATCGCCGAAAAGTTCGGCCTGCGCCTCATAACCTCGCCGGAGAAGGATCTGGCGGAAATTCTGGGGAAATAAAGGGAAAATAAAGGGAAAATAAAGGGAATATAAACGGGCGGGGGCCGTGCCGCGCCCCCGCCCTTCGAAAATCGAAACGGCAACAATCAATTTATGCTGAATGACACGTCGTCCAAATACAGTGATTGATTGCCGTTCGCCTGCACCCTGAATTTTATTTCGGCCGCGTAGGCGTCTGCCGGCGCCCTGGCCGTTATTCCCTTGTAGTGCCCGAAATCCCTGTCGGCGTTTGGGATGTTCTGCTGATTTACGGCTATCCTCAGACCGATCTGGTCGCGGGACGGCGTAATGAACCTGACCGTGGCCTCCACCGCGACCAACGCGCCGTCGCCGTGCCCGAAAAACGACAGCTCGTAAAAACATCCGCCGTCGATCAGCACCGTCTGCGCGAGAGAGGCTCTGTCTTTCAGGTTCACGGAATAGTTTCCGGAATGGATGCACTCCTTTTGCCTGGTCAGCGAGATCAGCCCCCTGGTCGTGCTGTTCCAATAGGCCGGGATATGAGTGATGTACTCCTCCATGCCGCCGTTCTTTAAGAGTTCCCCTTTTGACGCGCAGATGCCGCCGGCGCCGTCACATTTGCATTCTCCCGGCGGCCCCTGCAGACCCTGCGGCCCGGCAGGCCCGGTATCGCCTTGCGGCCCGGCAGGCCCGGTATCGCCTTTTAGCCCGGCAGGCCCCGGATCGCCTTTTAGCCCGGCAGGCCCGGTGTCGCCTTGCGGCCCGGCAGGCCCCGTATCGCCTTTTAGCCCGGCAGGCCCCGGATCGCCTTTTAGCCCGGCAGGCCCCGGATCGCCTTGCGGCCCGGCAGGCCCGGTGTCGCCTTTTAGCCCGGCAGGCCCCGTATC
>JGI20166J26741_10007782_pt1 | contig 17672 bp, 9 predicted proteins | sample TergutCu122P5_FD_26741 | JGI IMG/M metagenome (IMG submission 26741)
CAACTTGAAAACCACAGCACGAAATACCACAGGCAGCAACCACTGTATAATACTCTTGAGCTCCTGATGATGGGCATAGTGGTGCCCGAAACATGTCGAGGAAGCAATAAGATCTGCAATAAAAACCTCTGTTGCATCTAGTTGGCATTTTATTTTCACACATGAACGACGATGCATGGTCAAAATCACATCAAATTTGTATGAACTGATGTTTATAAAATATTAAAAAATGATAAACAGAATATAAGGTACGAAATTAGATATAAAATTCTTGGAAGTGGAGTGTAAATACTGCATTCTGATCATCAAAGTGCAGAAAAAGTGTGAACGGATTAGGACTAGTTTCAATTCCTTAATTGTTTTGTAATGTTTTGATCCTGTTACTTATTTTGTAATATATAAAGAACACATAAATTAGGATTATATGGTGGGACATATAATGAGGAGGTTAAAATAATATAAAATCTGTAACTTGCTTGTGCATGTTGATAAAGTTGTTTAATACTACTTAGAGCAACTCTGTTCCATAGGCATTTAAGCCTGAAGCAATTAAGCCATGTATTGGAATCTATAAAAACGACGTATTAACAATACAAGATCTGAGTAACATTAAATAACTTTATCAACATATTTCAGTAAGTTATAGATTCTATACTACTTTAACCTCATAAATATATATCCCACCATATACTCCTAACTTACAGTTTTTATGTTACAGACTAAGTAACAAAATCAAAACAATGTATAACAAGATTAAAGGACTGAAGCTAGTTGTACTCCATATGCACTTTTCTCCACTTTGATGATTTGAATGGAATATTTACACACCACTGCCAAGAATGTTATGCCTAACTGTCCATGTCATAATGTTTTATTTATTACTCTTTAATCTTTATAAACTTAAAATTAAACAAATTTAATATTATACATTTTTTGTGCAACTATGTCATATTTAGAGATGTTCAATACAAACTAGTTGCACAGCACTCTTTTAGTATCACTTAATTCTCTGACATGTTTTGGCCAGACTTATAGGCTTCAACTTTTAAGAAATGTAAACACAACAACAGTTTAATCACTTATGAAATTTCTAATAGATAAGCTTAAACATATGCTGTATATTTCATAGAAGACTCCCTGAAGATGGCCTGTAAGTCGGGCTGAAACATTTCGGAGAAATAACTGATAATAAAAATTGTTGTGCAAAGTTACATAATTTAGGCATTCTGTGTTTTTTACAATACATGTTAACTTTAGCTTTTGAAGGCTGAGATCAAAAACCTGACATACAATTGTAAACTACACCCCCTTTTATTCCTGTCATTAGGCCTGATGATGGCCAATCATTTTTAGCCAAAACATGTATACTTTTATTATCCCTGAGTATCATGGTGTGTTGAAAGACATTCATTTACAGTAAATATACACTTTGTGTATAAATATTATGTTTTGGATCAAACTTTAAGATTTCTGTAAAAATGCATGTATTCCATCAAAAACCTGTGTTGAAGTATATGAGAAGAATGATGAATGATAATAAAGACAATAATTACATTTGCTCACTCACACTTATACAAGAGATTCTCGTACATACATTTCTGACCCAATAGCAGTCTTATAACATATACAATTACAATAATAAAATATGATACTCTGTTCATGAAAATAAAACAAATCTACATAAACCTTGATATGCATGTACAGATGTTCACAATTTTGCTTTATTCTAGAAGTGTCATACTTATTGCAACTGAAGCTCATAATGATATATGACAAGTAAAACAATATTAACAAATTAAAAATGCCATAACATATACCAGCAGTCATAACACATTATACCTAGCTGGCTGATATCATTTAATGTTACACATTACTGCCTCTACACATGACATTATTTTGAAATTTCGTTATAAAGTGAAGCAAACGAAATTACTACACTACTTTCTAAATGAAAGCTCCATAAGTTGCACCAAGTAATATTTAATATGACAAACATCTTGTCACTGCCATAAAATAATGTTTTGAAATATGAACTCTCATGTCAAGGTGCACGCGTGCACACACACACACACACACATATATTCACACAAGCACTGGAAACTATTTTATAAACATAAATTCAGCTACACTACACATTTTGCTGCATATACAACTGAAGCATGGGTGACAGTACAATTGCTGCACCGGCATACACGGATGCCTTGATTAACAAAGGGGTCTCAAGGTCACTGCACAATCATACAGTCTTCCATGATGACACTACTTACTACCCTCTCTTCTTCACAATAAAATGGACCACTAATTTGGCTTGCTGTGTTCCACTTACCTACACAAAGTGGTGGCCTTGTGCCATATTACGACAGTAAACACAGACTGGTTAACGATCAACTATAAAACAGTTAGCTTCCTCTTTAATTATGCGTATACAAAGAGCTTAACTTTGGCTAAACATTAGATTTCATTCACCAATCAGCAGTCAACCTATTATATATGAAAGTAAAGAATTCAAACTGAATTCCTTCAAAATATAAAGTATATTAAACACAACTCAAATCAAAATGTGGAAAAAATTTCATGTTTCTGTATGCTAGTTTAACCTTTATCAACCCAAGAGACTATATACTGATCTCTAAAATAAAATGGTGAATGGCCTAGCATGCCAAATGCCGGTTACTGTGTTTTTACTTGGTGACAATTTAAACGTACATGCTAAGCCAGAAAAACATGGGCTGTCCAGAGATACAACTGCCATTTAAATCCATCTCCTAAGGGTTAAGACATGAACTTTACAAACTGCAGAACTGAAATACATCATAAGTCTTGAATTACACAGAAAACTTGTGTATGTTATAATGAGTGGGTGTTTCTCCTGAAACATTCTCCCCAACCCCATTCATAGTGACATCTCTCTCCTTCAAAAAATAATACACTTAATTGAGATTATTACCTTTCACCCTGTCCAAGTCTCATGTTCTTAGTTAATTCATTATCATCTTCCCTAAAAGGGCTCTCAGCTGTCATCGCCTGCTCTGCATCTGCACAGTCATTTGAAGTCTCTGGCATAGGTTCATCCACAAGCAAGGGCATTGAATGAGCTACTTCAGAAAGAGACTGCAAAGGTAGAGAAGCACCTGTTGCAACATTACTGGATGGACTCTCTGCAGAACAAGAAACCAAAGTAGCCTCATTCCCTGGCTCTGAGTCAGATACCTCTGAGGTATTTTTGAAAGCCTTCTGAAAGCTAGTCAGAGCTTCAGTGTCACAGACTTTCTGCGATGGTTGCAGGATTTGTTCGGATGAATTATCTGTCACCATTTTCTCTTCAGTAGTAGAAGTACTCTCTGGTACCACCTGCAAGTAACATGTGTGATGAACGAGATCATCTGAGGTTGCTAACTGATTGTTTCTCAGTGATGAGTTACTTTGCATTTCAGAACTGTTTTCCAAAGGGGCACCATCAGACGGGGTAAGGTTTATCCCCAATACATGATCACCAGTATTCTCCAAATTACTTGATGCACCCTCTGAAATTTCAGCAAAGGGTGACAAAGTAGTTGCTCTTTCAGTTTGTAAAATTGCAACTGAACCTGAAGGTTGAGAGTTGATTTCTGACACACGGCCATAAGACATATGGGAATTCTGATCTGAGCCTAAGTGACTTGATGCGGAATGATTAATATCCGAGGTATTGCTGTCTTCAACAGCAATTGCTGATGTACCATCAAAGGTTGAATTAGTGGGCCCTGGTGCTGACTCCAGAATTTCAGTGTTTCCTGAGATATGATCCTGTATAGCTGATGAAGTGTGCTCTATTACAGACTGGACATCAGGCTCTGTATGCCTCTCATTAGAATGAACCACTCTCTCCCGTGCACTTCCTGATATCTGGTGATGTGACGCAGTGTCCAATGTACTTAGGCTCTTGGACAACTCACTCCCATGATTCTCTCTGTCATGAGATGTAGGTTCTGGGACATCAGTGTAGGATGTCAGAACAGGATGTCTTGCAACATCATGTTGGGCTGGCGATGATATGGGGTCTTCAATATGACTGCTTGCTACTTCTTGTACCACATTATCAGATGTATTTACAAGGATCTGACTACAGGACGTGTCTGAATGGCACTGAGGCTTGTCTGATAAGCTAGAATTTGGTGAAATAACTGTTGAACTGTTGTCACCTTCATCCTGGGGATCCGTTTCTTCAGGTATAAGAGGCATTGATGGATTGAAACTGACTGCTGAAACTGATCTTGGCTCAACCATAGTCAATGACAAGGTTGAACTAGAGACTGAAGATTCTGCTGTGCTCTTTTCTGAGGGGTTACAGGCAGTTACAGGAATACTGGAATATGACTGTGAGGTTACAGAAAGGGCTGGCTGAGTAATAGTGAGGGGTAGTTCCAATGAAGGAAGTGGAGGAGCCTGTAAAGATGGAAGAGCAGAAGGTACTTCTAGGGGGGTCATGATAGGTTGATTCAGAGTTAGTGAAGTTTCCAGTACACCAGCTGGGTTTGAGGGAGGTGGGAGTACAGTTGACAAGGAAGGCAACAACACTGTAGCCTGATGGAGGGTAGAAGGAGATGACGTTAATAGAGGGGATGGTTCAAGAAGTCGTGGTGTCATCACTGTAGCCTGACTACTGTTCACCACAGTCAGTGAATCCTGTATTGCACTATCAGACTGGAAGACCTGGGTATTAGCCAGTGCTTCTGCCAAAATGTCTTGATTGGAGCCACCTGATTGTGAGGCAGCAGTGCCTGCGGCACGGGGTGCAGAAACAATATTAAACACAGGTGAGGTTGAAGAATTCTCGACTGTAATACTTGTCACAGGATGTGCAGGCATTGTATTTGTTTGCTCCAAGTTCAGAACAGTCCCTGTGCTTGCAGCAGAGTTGTCTATAGTCAGGATAATGTTTTCAAGATCTCCAGATGTACTTATAGATGACGGGTCAATGTAAAGGGTTCGGGCACCTCCCTCACTGGTTTGAGAACCACCATCATATGTCAGAAGTGTAGAATTATCATATGACTGCAGAGTACCTGAGTCATCAATCGTGACCAGTACATAGGTTGCAGTGCCGCTGTCTGCCAACTGCTCTGTAGGGGCTGCTGCCACAACTTGAGCTATCTGTTGAGGTGTAAGAACTGATGTTCCTCCTGTGGTAGCCACTGGAGTTGGCTGCAGGCTAGGTAAACTTATGGTGGTACTATTACCCACAGCTAAATTTGGTCCTGTGACATTGCACTGTGGAGTAGACAGAACCATGCTATTTGGCTGTAGGTTTTGTTGTACAGTTGGTCCAACTGTAACAGTGGGCTGTAATGGCTGCAGACTTGGCAAGGTCTGTGCACTTGGTATCTCTGCCTTTGACTGCACATTTGTTGTTGAGACTACAACTGGAACTTGTTTTGAGATAATATTAACATCTGATATTTTTTGTTGAGGTACAGACTTCTTTATAGTTTGTGATGAAGTAATTACTTTCTGAACAGATTGAGGTGCAGATATTTTTTTAACAGACTGAGTCTGACTGTTCAACTGACCTAGTTTCTGTATGGGCGATGATCTAGGGAAAATGCCACTCACCTTCTTCACCTGTGACACATTTGTTAGTAAACCAACACTGCTGGCTTTAGCAGGCAGAGGACTTTGTACCTTTTGTACAATAATGCCTGGTGCAACTGCTGGTCTACTTTCAAGCACCTTTGGTTGTGCCTGGGAAGTCAGAACTATTTTCCCTCCTCCAGTAGTTGGTACAGAAATTCTCTGCACAGAAGCAGTAGCAGCAGGACTTGTCAAGATTTTTGGCCTTGAAGTGGGAATTTTAGTTATGGATCGAGATGTGCCCATCTTAGTCTGTAACTGTCCAGAAGTAGATGCTGCAGGTTTAGCAACAACTGTTCCTGAAACTGTGGTTCCTTGAGTTGTCTGAATGAGTATTGTGTTAGACTGTGGTTTCAAAGTACCAATAACTCTAACTGGTGAAGCTGATGTTACAGAAGTCTTTTGCATTGTTGGCAGAACTACCTTTGCCTGTGTGCTTTGCATTGTAAATTTTGCACCAAGAGTTTGTTTCCCCGCTTGCAAAGCCTTCATCTGCTGCTGAGTTACTGGGGTTAATTGTGTACCTTTGGCCATCACACTTCTTGGGTTTATGATTGTTCCAGCACTAGTTACTATACGTTGGGGCTGAGTCTGCAATTTTCCACCTGCAGTCAGAATTCTCTGTTGCTGTGGAGACAGTGCAGTTGCCAGAATCTTCTGCTGACCATTGCCCTGTGGTTTGGCTAAGATCACAACTTTGCCGCCCCCAGCTGCTTGCTGAATTACGTGTTGCTGTGGTTGTCGTTGCTGCTGCTGCTGCTGTTGTGTAACTCTCTGCTGTGTTGCCTTCCCAACAGTATACCTGGACTGTTGACCTGGAGAAGTCTGTACAATAACAAACTTCCCTCCTCCACCTTTTTGGGATATTACTGTAGTCCCTGCCCCACCTTTCACTTTACTGGTGGCAGAAAGAGAAACAGAACTTGAAACAGGCAATGGTGCAGCTTGCAATTTAACTGCCTTTACTGGGGTGCCCTGTGCTGCTTTCATAACAGCACTATCAGTGCTGCTTGGAACACGTGGACTGCTTTTTGACATAACAACAGAAGTTTCAGAAGATGACAGAGGGGTACTGAAATTTGTTACACTGGCATCACCTTCATTTATGCCTACTGCATGAGACTCTGTTGAACTTGGAATCAAATCAACCAATGGAACGGGAACACTTGCAACCTTACTGGTCTCAGGTTCTTCGGTGATTATCGCATCAGTCATCACCACAGGCATGGAGTTGATGTCTAACTCCATTTCTTCCTCTTCCAAGGAGGTTTTGGAATTCCCATCTACACTCCGAGCTTCAGCAACATGTACCTTTGAAGACCCCACTTGGATTTCTTTCGGTTTCTCCCGCACCTTCTCTGTTTCCTTCCTGATACTGTAGTCATGGTCACCGCCACTGCTGTCAACACTTGTCAACTCTGGCACAGTATGCAGGGAACCGCTTATATCATGAGCAGTGTGGCTGTTGCTGCTGTCAAGGACAACATCTGGGAGAGAAGCAGAGCTGCCAATATCAAGTGCAGAACTGGCAACTTTTGTGGCAGGCAACTCAGGAACTTCAGGCAGGGCAGGTAGAGCTGTTTCTGCTAGGAGGGTTTTAAATGCAACATCCATATCTTCTGTATCAGCAGAGGGTTTGTCTACTTCTGTTTTGAGTGTTTCTGGAACTTGGACTGCAGATGTATCTGTAACTTGTTCTTCTACTTTTGGGACACATGTCAGGGGTTTTATATCATCTGTGATATTCCAGCGTTTTGATGCTGCTTCACTTTTATCATCTAAAATTCTAGGAATTTTTCTATTCTCTACAAATTTTTTGGCTCTCTCCTCCAACTCACTGCCTAAATTTGCATCTTCTGCATCATCAAAATCAAAGCAAGATGTTTTCTTGGGCTTCACATTCTCTTCTGAACAACCTGGCTTTGTATATGCTATACTCTCACTCTCACTGGCAGTAGTTACATCAGCCGAATGCACATTGGCCAACTCACTCTTACTCAATTCTTGTTTCATTAATTCAATCTCTTTTTCTTCTTGCTCTTCATCTTCATCATCCCAGTCGGCAAGTAATTTTTCTCGAATTTCTTCATCATTTTTTTTCTTTTTTGCAGGCCTCTCACCTCCCCACTTAGAACCTTTCCTTTTACCAAAGACAGGGGTCTTGGGGGTGTTTGGTGATTTCCTTTCAGAAGATTTTGCCTGTTTCTCTGGACTCCTTGGTGGTTGCTGTTTGGAATTAGCACCTGATTCCTTATTCACTATTTCAGTGTCACTGACTTCTGCAAGTTTCCTTTTAGGAGCACCTTTATCTGCAGTATCCACAGCTTTGGGAGTTTCACAAACTGCTGGGGCAGTTCTAGTGCGTGCTCTTGACCTACAACTAGGACTGCTGACAGAAGCCCTTCCTTTTGTTCTTCCTGCACTTTTCCTGTCTGCAGATTTACTCTTGATTGCTGACATTCCCTTGACACTAGCACCTTGCCCATTATTGGCTGCATCAGCACGGTGGAATTTGTTGTGCAGAACGATAACATTCAATCTGCTGGATGTAAAGTCACAGAGATGGCACTTGTACTGAGGGCTGGAAACACCAGACTGGTCATCTCGACTAGGCGTACTCACAGGCTGATGCCTAATGCGTACAACATGATCAGAATCGTCCTTCACCTCACTCACAAAACGTGGATGTGTGATCTGTCTTGGTCGTTGAAGTACAGGAAGTGAAGGAGATGCAGGATGGCCTCGACGCACATTAGCTGATGGAGACAGTTGTTTTACTTTCCAGCTAACCTGATCTTTACCCTGGTGACCAACCAGTTTGCTCTTCTTTTCAGGTGAGCCAGACTTTTTGTCATTCCCAAATATGTTACTATAATCAGGCCGTTCAACTGGTGCAAAAGTATCATTCCTCAGAATGTCTGGGTCACCTCCAGTAAGCCTTTCGGCAATAGCTACATCTTCAGGAAATTTATTCATCACTGCTGAACCTTCTCGACATCTAGTGCGATAAATATCTGCAAAACAGAATTTGAACATTATTTCCCACTTGTTATTTCTGTCATATAGAGATACATGACAGAAGGAAATGACACACTGAATTCAAGCTGACTTGCAGCATATGGAGTGGAAATATATGAAGGCAAGGGAGGATTTTAATGTCATGTGTTTATACATGAGCCTCACTAAAATTTATTATACTGATGACAGTGCATGTGGCCTGCAGCATGTGTTTAAAAAATTCTGGGATTTAAGCAATGATGATTATGAACCTGACTGTCTCCAACATTCTGGAAGAACTCTTTACCTTTAAGATAGATGCACAAGGTTGCTACGACATGATGATATACTTCCACCCATCTTCATGGCATACAACCCAGACAACAGTAATCTTTAGGACAACTGAGGGCTGCATGTTTAGATTTTAAGTTGTGACAACTACAGTGAATGGATTAGTGATTGCTGACGTGCCAGCGGCAATGCACACTTATAAATGACTGATAAAAATAAAGATGCATCACAGACACTAGCAGAGAAGATGACTAATTTTGGCCATAATGCAGTATTCCCTTACATCATTTACATTGTACACAATTCCATTATAGTTACAAATTGCCAATTACATGACAGTTATTTGCCTGTTGGAATCATAAGCACTGCAGCTGAAGAAAACGGCAGATGCACACAAGATTCAGTTTTCTGAAAATCTATGGATAACACATGGTCCCCGGAAGTACGATGAATATTTATGTATTTTTCCCTCAAAAACTGGCACCATATATACACTGAAATGGAAACTGTAAACTCCTTGTATCACTTCTCAACAGGCCTGTCAGGATATGGCATATGCAGAAAAATTATTTGGAATTAAAAAAACTCATTTAAAATATCACTCATCAAAACAATAAGCCGTAGACAAATTAACAAACATATTAAAGAAGAGGTAAAGTTAAATGGCTCTGCTATTTATTAGTAAAAATCCACGTTTGAAAGAAAACATAGATAAGAGTACACACAAACCAACAATCAAACAAAAGTATTTTAACAATGTAAACTTTATTACCAGAAACAACACTTACCAAGACCCTTTTTGATGAATTCATTCTTTCTTCGACAGTTGTACCTGCAGATCTGGTTCAGGTTCCTCACATACTCACTGTTGAAGAAAATAAGATCAGACACCACAAAATAACAATGAACTGTAAAATCAATAAAAGGGTGTACATTTAATGGAAAATAATTAATCCTTTGTGGCAGGTACCAGAAGTATCCACAAGGTATCCATATATGTGAGAGGATCTCAAATGCAGCTCCAGTGAATATTACAGGCAACATGTGTAACAGTACCAAATTCTCCAAGAGCATTAGTATTGAGAATTAACATCACTTATACTACAGCTTTCCGATGAACGATCCTCAGCCACTTGCATCCAATACCCCACATCACAACCCATTTTTGAGAGAAACATAAAGTTGTCCTCCCATCCCATTTTAAGTATTCTAGCAGCCACTGACTCCCAGGGTATCCCCACCTAAATTCTATACATATTTCTTTTCTCTCTGATCCAAGTTATTGATTCAGTTTACCATAACCCTGAATTCGTCATAACAGTTCCAGGCGATCTGCAAAATTCACGAACGTTCCTCTCACATTATGTAACATTAAGAATCACCCACTGTTAATTAATATTCTTGAACTGTCCACTGTCAATTATGCTGTAACCTGACTACAGCCATTGTCAAGAACATGTGAAGTAATGGTGGCCTTTTAAATTACGGGGCTCTGGCAGGGTACACCAGACACTTATTCTTGTGCCAAGGGATCATAATATTGAAAAAATGGTAAAAGTAATTAAGTTAATCGAAAATAAACACAAAGTAACTGGGGGGGCAGGGGCAAATCTAAATGGATTGTAAGCTTGTTTATTTAGAAGTAGTCACAATAAATTTACTTAGTTACAGTGGTTGTAATACGATGGTATAATGTGGGTAACATTCCTTAATTTAACACAAATGTACAGTTGTCCCTGTACTTAAGCATGAACCATGAAAGCATACTGGGGGAATGGGGACATAGCTCCACACACTCTTAACCTTGGCACTAGATGGAGATGACTGGTCAACTTCAAGCCCCATCCCCTTACCTCCAGACCCAATGAACAGCCTGGGTGGGCCTCTGAACCAGTCTCAATGCCTTAAAGAAGAGAAAAATCTCTTACACCTGTCCAGAACTAAATTGTGATTCCTGAGTTATACAGCCCACAGCACAGTGCTACCACGTCTCTTAGATGGTGGGCAAGGATAATATTGGGTGAAAATAATAATTATTATTATATATAATTTTTATAATCAATAATAATGAAAAAATAATGCCTGATATCTGAACTAAGAGAAATTTATGTTACTCATACTGTGCATATTCTTATATTCAGTATATTAACCACATGCGCTCAATAAAATACAATACGAATCATAAAACCTGTAAGAGTGGGCACTTTTCATGAACTGTATTGTATGATTTGTACATTATTGTATTTTACTGAGTGTATGTGTTGGTTCAGTATTACTGGAATTATCCTGAACAGTAACAGAGACACGGATCATACTGAGAACAACAATGAATTCACTAACAACACTAAGATACAGTGAATGTGACATAGATGACAAAATGAAAGCAAGCATGGTCTGTTTTGGAGTGTGTCCCAGATTTGTCTGAGGAACTAAGAGAAACCACATAAACCAGTAGTACAATTTATTGTCTGAATCAGTTAATGAATGAGTTGCAACCTGTGCCAAGAGTATGTATTTGTGATGATGATGATGATGATCAACAACAACAACAACAAAACAAGATCAAAATGATTATGTCAGCAAAAGATGTTTGATTTCCTGTACCTGGTGGAAACAATTACCTTCAGGGTCTAACAGTAATAAATCAAACTGCTACACCCGAAAGATGGAGGAAGCACACTCCTCCAAAAGTTTTTTAACTATTTACCAGCTGACATAGTGACACTGCAGAAGACTTGTATCTTCATAGACAAAAGGTGTTCAAGTACACGGGAACATTGGACTTAAGGAGGAGAACGTAACATAAGGCTGGAGAAAACTTGCTTCATAATTTGTATGCCTTGCCAAACATTACTGTGGTGAATAAACTGGGGAGGATGGATAAGCAGGGAATGTGACACATGTGGGGGAGAAGAAAAATACATACAGGATTTTGATGTGATTAAATGGAGGATTAAGATGGGCAGGGCATATGGCACATATGGGAGGAAAAGAGAAATGCATGATGGGTTCTTGTGGGAGAACCAAAAGGAAAGGAACACCTCATGAGGTAAAGGCACAAATTAGAAATAATATTAAAATGGACTGTAAAGGCATATGATAGAAGATCGTTGGGTGGATGAATCAAGCTCAGGGTGATACCGGATGTGATCTCTCATGAACATGTTAATAAAACTTCAGCTTCCATAACATGCAGGAAATGACTATAAATTTCTCAATATGCATGCCTCACAGGGGGGCCAAATGAAATGGATTGGTAATTACTGTGTACTTCACCTACAACATTATGTTCAGTCCTCACAGTATAATGAAGAAGCTATGTGGAATGAATACTAACAATGTTTCTTCCTGAAAAAACTTCACAGCTGCAATAGGCTTCTTCTTGAGGCTAACAAGAATCTCCTCTGGCAATTTGTCAACATCTTTAACATGGCCAGGCCACCAGCAAGAACCCAATTTCACCCACACAACATCACCATCAAGGTAACGGACCTCTGTCTGCTCACACATTGCTGCTACCACACATCAGACTTCTTAAAGTATAAACAACTTGGACCTGTGAACAATTTATAAATAAAGAAATGAAAAGCAACAGCATGGTCATGTAACAAAGAATTCAAATGTGGAACAATGGGAGCCAATGCAGAATTCAGAGTTACAGACACATTTGCTTCTCTTCCTCTGACACATTTGCTACAGTCATTTTATTAACTGCAAATATAACTGCGATAGGCCTACATCTGTAATTCTAAAAGAATCATGTACATTATATATCTAAGAAATAAAACTTGAAGTCCTTTAACTCTTATAAAAAGTTCTAAATAATGTTTGATGGAACATATAAAACCTGAAGTAACGAACCACAAATCGCTCATGGAACAACTATCTGCCATAACCCACGAACATAAATTTTATGGGAGACAGAAAAAATTTGGCTGATCTTCCACAGAAAAACACTTTAACATGTTAGGATTACATGAAAATATATGAAGCAATTGTTGTGGACACACATTTCTGACAGAAGGTATGTCTGTCACCCAACTGTCTAGTAGGAAGTGGGAATCTCAGTTTGATGAATTGTGTGGGTTACAACAAATTGGTGTTTCATGAGTGAAATACCCATAATGAACACATCCATTTTAAAGATATAGATGTGTATAAGCATCTAAACTGCCTCACTCAAATGTCATCCTCATCTTCTCACAGGTTACTCTGCTACAGCTGGTGAGGCAGTTCTTTTTCAACACACACAAGCATGAATGAATCACATGAACACGCATATATACATTCAGGTTTTAGCAAAGTGGAATTCAGTAATGCAGAGTGGGGGCTCTCACCAGTCACTTTGCAGAAAATGAAATCGTCTGGTCTATAGCATGCAGTCCCATGTTAATGAAGAACCAACTATATAGAGTGGGTGGCATCACTGGTCACTATGCAGTGCTGCAGCTATGAGCACATTCCGTGGTAAGCTGGATGCCCTGTATAACTTTCCTTGTATACAGGTGAAAGAAAAATACATGGCAAAACATACTGTGGGTGAACTTAAAACAATAGACAAGAATAAAATGTATGAATACAGATCTTCGAAATGTGGTTTCCAACTTACAGCCCCTGAAGAATTAGGAAAATGCCCACAGAGTCTACCTTAACCTGAACTCTTCCCTTACAGATGCAATCAGTGTCTGCAAACTTTTCACATAACTGTATAATCAAATTTGTGGTTACAGGATCATTCTGAATTCTTTTAAACAGTGATCACAGATTTCAGTGAATGAAACTCAAGTACATAAATACTATTTTTGGTTGAGTCACCATCTTACATCTGTGTTATATTTTAGTGGAAAGAGTTTAAAGTACGTCTTACATATACAGATGAAAAACCTTTTTCATTTTCACTTCATAACGTTTTGAATTTCACTGTTCCACTGCTGTACGTTTAATATCCAACTTCAATAACAGCTACCTAAAATGACATCTGTTCATAGCAGTACATTCACAAAACTTAAAAATATCTTTACTCAAATATAAGATTACCCATCCTTCAAAATCATCAGTCTTTCAGGTAAATACCTACACAGGATACGAAACTTTTCTGTATGATTATAAGGTGACCTACTCATTCTTCAGATGATAAATTAGGAAAAAGTTCTTATCTTACATTTGGATAAACATGGCAATTTCATGATGACAGTTGCTTCCATACGCATTGCATGACAAGTAGATACAGGTCAAAACTTATCTAATGGCTAAATGTGCAACAGACAGCTCTTCTTTGATATTATGTGAAATACCTTGGTCTCACATAAAAGTGCAAAGATCATCTGATTCAGTAGTCACCTGGAGAAGTGACTAAGTTAACCATGCATTTCATAGAATTGCATGCCACACATTTGTCACAAACAGCAGATATTTGTAAGTGTTCAGATGGTCAAAATTTACAAATCACAAAGAGAGGTAACATTCTCTGCAATTTAATTCTAGACAATACCACAGAAAAGATGTCATCCAAAACAGTGTTGCATGCTTACAAGATTACAATATGTCTTGGAAAGAACTACATGGGTGAGAACAAACTCAATGGAGCAACCGCGAGCGGACAATAAGTGGAATGGAAAGCAGACTGTAAGACATAAACTGAGAAGTAATTTTTTTACTGTGTGGATGCCAGTACTTGCTCAATTCCTAATTCATGGTTGTCATACCTCATTTCTCCTGCATGAGAAACGGTTTTGATAAACTCTGTACTTTTATAATATTACATACACACACACACATACGCACTTACAGCTGTAGGGCTTAACTGGTTCTTGTTTTTGAAAAGCAGTAATTTATCTGCACACATGCTGTTCATCATGCTGGAAAGACAGGGGGAAAAGTGGGAAGTACAGACAAATCTCATTTAGCTTGACTGACGTGATATGGGGACCATGAATGTATCCCTGCAAGGAGGCCTCAAACTTTTGCCAGACAAATTCAAATTCAATATTTGCAAGGATGACTTTTATGCTTCTATACATATACTCTTCATTGTTTGGTTCATGGAATAAAGAAAACATGCCATAATGAAGATGTTGTGATGCTGCTGCTACAGGCAAGGTGTAGGGTACAGTTTTGTTGCTTGCATTAGTTTTATGTGTATACTGTTAAGTAGTGTGTACATACAAACATATCTGAATAATTAAAAATATAACATATGAACAATGAATACATTTGTACAAAAACAAATCAGTAAAGAAAGTAACTGTACAATAACAAAATATCTTCTGCACTAGCAAAAACACAAATGTACTGACATAAAGACACAGGACAGAGGAACTCTGATTCTTTAAACCACATTATTATATAAACAAGCCATTGTTGCCACATTCATACCAGGTAACATTACGTATTATGAAACAACCTTTAAATGTTGACGAAGAATAAAGAAATACATGCACAACGACAATATTCACATCAATTATAGGTAGCATGATTACAGTCTTACAACTGTCTTACATTTTATGCACTTGAATTTAGGCTTTCAAATTAATATCGGTCAAAACGCTTGAAAATCAAATTCTTTACCAACACAACATAACCAAACTGTGGCAAGTCAAAAAAAACTGAAAATATAATACCACTGGGCAGCGCAAACCGAAATAATATACATTTTCGCAACATTTAATCAAACATCAGGCAATTCATTCCAAAAAGTTTGCAAGATTTTGTGACTGCACACACGAAACACTGGGCGAACATGTTTACCCCTCACTTCAGTCCTAAACTCAAGAGTAATTCAATTCTCGCCGACAAGCGCAGCTGCAAACTCAATGCACGAGCTTGTTTTTAAACTGTACCGAAATATCGCCTACATCCAATGACATTTACACTTTATAATGCAACAGCAATACAAAAACACTGTTTATATGGCGGTTTGACTGCGTTCGGAAAACAAAACTCATATAAGCATTATACACAAGACTGCATATTGCCTCCAGCTACCAGTATTTCAACTAAGCCACACACATAACAAATAACATGACGACTTCTTATTATAAACATACGTAGCGTAAAACTGTATACACGTCAATAATAAACTTACAAATAGAAATAGAGATGATCACATCTCAAAACTCTACAAACCACAGATCACCTACTAACCAACAGACATATTTAATTCCCACAATGCAATTTTCGTAGCTGTGAGTTCTTATCCCATAAGGCCATCCACAAAGACAAAAGAGGAGGTTCGTGCGGTGTTATGGTCGTGTGTTGTCGGTTAACGCTGCAGTGACAGATCGTTGAGAATTTGAACTTTTGAGTGAAAGTAAAAGTAGCGATAGGGTGTCTTTTATCAGTAAAAGATAATTTTGAAGTATACATTGAAATCTTCGAGTTCAAAAGGTATTTGATATCTGTTCTGTTGTATTTCGCGTTAATTTGAAGCAGAATAATGGCGACAGCAGTGGCCTCGCGGTTTGCTGTGCTGAGCATAGACGATGATGATGACTCTCCCAAAAGAAATCAAAAGAAGAAAGTTGAAACTAAGAAACCTGGAACCGGCATATCAACTCAAAAGACGGATTCTAATCAAAAAAAGAAAAGTAAGAAAACTGAGCCTGGGAAGGTGAGTGTTTTTAAAATACAAAAGTTACCCAAAGATGCCAGCAAGTATCTCTTTGCATATCAGAGTTGAGGTATTCACAGGGTTGAAGATTTATTTGCAGTACATATGTTTCGGAGGAGCATAATGCTTCCATATTCAGAGTAGAAGGGAGCCAAGTTGTGAAAGTGTCAACTGTGTGTTGCATCATACCGTTCCTGTTGTCCTGAAGTAATCCTCGTTTCAGCCCTTATGGTTCCCACCAACCCATATTGCTTCTGTATTGGTACTTCCCCCATCCCAGGCTATGCTTAGACATGGCTATTATCTGAGATACATGGCTCTCATACCCAGAAGATGAGTGTGCCATGGTATGCCAAAATGTTGCTACCCACTTCCAAAACTACATTATGTCATTACCTTGAAGCACACAATATAGATACCCTTTTGATTTTTTATCAACATTAGCAGAGGTACCTGATCTTCAGAGGGGTGGAGTTGCTTGACTTTTCAATATCACAGTGTTTATTAATCGTTTAAACACACATTTCCCTGATTGTAGAATCAGGGCTACACACTTTTACAAAACATTATACATCACCATACACACATGGCATTATGGTCCATAACACACAGCTTAACAGGTAATACGGGCACACAGATGGTCTTTGATCAGGATGTGGTGGCAATATGTATTCATGTATATGGATATGAGCACTCAGAATATGATTGTTATTTATCCACAGGGAATTCTGGAATGTGGGGTATATCTCATTGCATATACCACTGTATACTGCTTCCTCCAGATGTTAGTTGTGACTGAAATTATTTTCTTTTCATCTGTGTATAGAGACGAGAAAAAAATTAACCCTTCAGCGTGGAGTGACGAGCACTGCTCGTCATAGCAAAAACATCACCTGTCGTGGAGTGATGAGCACTGCTCGTCATGCTGCACTCTCTAACTCATTCGACTATAGCTCGACAACAAAGGGAGAAAATGTAATCTGGCTGCTTGTACGTGTTCACGAAGGATCTGGCTCCCTTATGGTGTTGGAGACGGTTCCTACATATTATTGCTTCATTTTTTTTCTCTCCTCTCGAAGTTTGGGTTTTCTTTTTGCGGTCCCTAATTTCACAGCCGGCTTTATGCATCTCTGGAACGAGGAAATGAAATATGAAACGAATGTTA
>JGI20166J26741_10010004_pt1 | contig 17662 bp, 11 predicted proteins | sample TergutCu122P5_FD_26741 | JGI IMG/M metagenome (IMG submission 26741)
CCATAGATCAACAACAACAACACAGCTGTGAAACGCTGATATGTCAACGTCATCAAACCATACTAAGGCTTTTGTCCAGTGCTGCCACGGCAAGCACACGATGGTGAGTTCGCGAACTTTATTGTCTGTCAGGTATGTTACAGAATGCAATCGCTATTATTAGGGTCATTTGTTACATGTCTTTGAAGAACCTGTTATTTATATGTTTCGCTTTGATTTGTCTATGCTAATATTATGGTCATATACAAATGCAAATTTCGTCCCGTCGAAATATCTTGTGTTTGATGATGTACAAACGGTATTTAGTACACGCCCTATAGGAACAGTAAATCCTCGATTTAACGAAACCCCAAGTAGTGGACCAAATTTTGGGGTTTGAGTATTTAGCATTTATCTCACCAGTCCGGTAGAGACCCAAACAATTCGTGTAAACACGTGCCAATTTTGAGAAAAAATTTGAAAAATTTTCTTTTTAATTTTCGTAGAATTTGTTGACGAAGTTACTGTTCAGAAAGCAAATTTCTTGACGTGCCCTTGAGAAGAGAATATGAGATTCTGTATTCTTCGTGATCTTAGTCTTTGCCTTCAGTGGCAAGACGTTTCCACAGCATATTTTCAACAAGTCCAGTTCTTTAAACATTTTCTCTTCGTCATTAAAGTTAATAAGCGTGGGGCTTAAGAAGGGATAGAAATATTCTCGGGTGCATTTAAGTGTAAAGCAAAAGTTAGCATTAATTGAAATGCTAGACCCTGGGCTAAGCAAGTAATAAAGCAAAAGTTGTCTGATATTAGAAAAAACGAAGACAGACCTCCCGAAATATTCATTATCTTCTTGTAGGTCTCTAGAAGTCTGTAGCTATTATGCAAAAGGTGGAACATGCGAAGTCAGCGGAACAAGATAATAAAGAAGAAGCTGCGATGAAATGGTACATACAGCGAAGTTGATGCGGCATGGATGTAGGAGGCGTACGGACGTAATCTGCTGTCGATAGAATGACAGGGCGTATGGAAATTAAATTTAAAGCAAGCGATGGTTGACTTCGGCGATTTTCAGAGAGACAGGGCATCGCAAATAGCCTCGCATTCCGTGCAGCTTACGACAGATAATGAGTGTTTAAATAAACTGCCTGGGGTGGGGTCAACCGGTCACTTCCCTGGGGGGTATTATTAAATTACCAAAAATAATTTAAAAGTGTACATTTATAATAAGCACATTGCATTACATTTCGTGTGCAAATTATGATTTATACTAGATACCATTTTTGGCGTGGGAGAAATACAGTTTTGCGAGTCACGAACATTCGGGTTGGACGGAAACCCCCCCCCTCTCTCTCTCTCTCTCTTACTATTCCATTAAATCGATGGCCTCTTTTGTGTGCATAATCTATGTGCCTACGAAATTTTATATTCCGACATATAAGCAATAAATATTAAACTTTACGATTGTACATTTTCATGTTCGCCAATTATGCAACATGCACGAAGAAGAAAATCAGAAGTGCGTAAGAGTGTGACGTAACAGAATGGATGGTACATAATTGCATCATTTCGTTACATGGTAAGAAATTGCATCTATCTGACTGCATATTATGTAACTATAATAAAATATACAGCAATAAATATCGTATATTATGATTGTCCTTGTACTTTTATCCTTTTTACCCGGAATGTAAATCCGTCCAGTGAGAGGCGAGTTATTTCATACAGTCGGATAGACAGACGGACGGACAGACATGAGGAAGCTAATAGTGGCTTTCCACAGTTGCTTTGGGAACACGTCTAAAAGTGTAACTCCTCTGTTTCCTGTTTTCTGTAGCGGACCCAACAGGTAGCACATAAGTATATGAAACTGACTGCACACTCTCCGTTGTTGTGGTAGCCATGGCCGTTACCTAGTGTGCGCCTGATTACGTACGATACAGCTAAGAACACATGCAGTATCAGTGCTTGCATAAGCTATGCATCTTCCTGCACACACTAAACACACTTTTCCATATAAAATGGAAGTTTACGTGTCGCCTCCGTAAGTTATATTGCTTTATGATGGACAGAACATTAGTAGTGCGAGCAAGAGTGACACAAATGTCTCCATATTGAGACGAGGAACCGTCTGGTGTGTGTACCGTGCATAATTTGTCTTCGTATTTTCCAGTTGCTGTGGGCAGTTGTTTAAGCTCTGTCGAAGGTGACTGTAGCTCTTAAATTCAAGGGAGTTGTGTTGTGTATAGAACCGGAAGGATTGCTGTCATCATCTGAATCACTCCTTGCGTTTTATACTGCCTGCTCGCCCCACCCGCTCGTACTACTCATCTCTGAAGCAGATTTTCCACGGCTGGTGTATTTGACGAAATTTTGTCGATTGTGGGTATTTGCCACGTTGTGGAAACGGTGCACTTGTACCTTTATGGGCCGCTTGTCCGTTTCCCATGGACTGTTCTTCAATGTGACCCAACTTCAAGGGATCACCAATTGTGAGGTTTCGAAATCTCTATGCTATATGAACTCTGTGTGTGTGTGTGTGTGTGTGTGTGTGTGTGTTCCTTTAATCTTGTGCTGAACCTGATGAGAGCCTTCTGAGGCCGAAATGTGTAGTTGAGAATAATGGAAAGAATTTTTGTGTTTTCACTGGATTATGGTAATTCTAACTGATAACCAGTGTTTGTGTACTTACGTAGTAGAAACGTCTTGCGAGTACGAAGTTTTGCGAAATGAACCAGTTGTAGAAACAGTATGAGGATTACTTTACACGGCTGCTTGTAGAATACGCAGGTATTGGCCTATACGTGAAATGTATTAGTCGGGGTAACGCGGCTCTAGGTTGGTTGTAATAAAAACAACTACTCCCATCGATGCTTAAGTCCTCAAAAACGTTTCAGTTTAGAGAATAATTTGATCGCACGGTTTGTATTGTCGCTTTGCCAACCGTCATAAAAAATTAAAGTAAATGTATGTAGTACCCGTGTTAATGTACTAAGGTGAAACGGAGGCTTGCTCAGGTCTGAAGCAGTGGAGCAGTGAGTCAGCAAGGTGACCGATGTTGCGGAACAGCTGCACATGGCCCTTCAGGATTTCCATAGCGATCAGTTTCGGTGTCAGCGCCTGTGTGGAAACGAAACATGTGTTACTTGTGTGAGGGGGGATTGGAGAATGCCTGTTAGAGGGTCAGTAGAACTGTCCATAAACAGATAAGCTGCAGACTGCAGGATTAGCCTTTAACACATGACTAAGAGAGGCTCCTCAACTCTCTAATTAGAGGCTGATAGCGCTGGGCAGCACTTTGTTGGAGGAGAAACAAGTAAATGTGAAGAAGAATAAGAATAGGGAGGAAGGTTTGAGGACAATAAAAGGCGAAAAGGAAGCATAACAGCTGGAGAGGAGAAGAGGAGGAGACGAAAGTGTGTGGAGGAAGGCAACGAAGGTAAAAATAAAATGAAACGAAAGGTAAAGCTGAAGAAACATGTGAGGTAGACGATAGATGGATGAATGAAATGAAGACAGGGAAAGTGAACGAGAAGAAATAGTTGTAAGAGAAGCAGAAAAATAGGGAAGCTAAGGGAGATATGACGAGATAAAATGAACAGGACGAAGAAGAGAAGAGGAACATCAATAAGGCCACATGTAACTCCGTGCTTTATCTGTTCTGTGGATATTAGAGCTGTTAAAAGTGAGCGGATCCCACGGCTTAGAGGACTGATTGTTGTTTTTACAAACAACGGCATTTGCAGGGTATTTGAACAGTGATACAACGAATAGATAAATGTTTTTGTTTTGAATTTTTTAGGAAACGTAGTAAAGATTTTCATTTAGAGAACTTAGCTTTATTGAATTCCGGCCGGTTCGTTGCATTCGTTACGCCTCGGTCCGCGTTAGTATTTGCTAAATCGGCAAAAATTGAAATCTCTTTTGAACAGTGGTGTAATTTCCTACAGGTTCAGATTCGTTTGGGGGAGCGCCGAATGCATCTTAAACAGCTTGTTGTAGCAATACTTCGCCGACCTGAATCGATGTTTTTATTATGAAGCAATTAAAAGAAACTTTTTATGATATTTTGTACTTTCATTTGTGTTCCCTTCGGTCTGGCGCAGTGCACGCTGGCTTTTATACAGCTGTAGGCCTGTATCCAAGTTTGTGACAGCAAATAACATCTGTGTAATTCCTTTATGACCACACACTCCGGATTGAGGTAGGCAGTCCCGTTTTTCATTCTGTTTATTTGGAAACGTGGTGCGGACCTTATAAAGCATATCCTGTTCTTACTATTACTGCATACACCCTTCTGAGAGAATCCGTAGATCTAAATTGGCAGAAATATTCGTGCGTAAGAATATATATTAGTTTATTATTTTTTCACTCCTTGCAGAGATGACGTGAAAGCTTGTAGACTGTCAACTCTTGCCTCGACTTCTTAATTAAGACTGCGAGACAGAATCTCTGCTAAATTGTGCAAGATCCAACTATTGTTGAGATATAGGATTAAAATGTACGCTGAATGTCGCGCGTCTCTTGTTTCTCCATTATACAAAAAGCGTCGAACTTTCAAGTACAGTGTTAAGGTTCTTTTCTTACCCCCTTCTCTCGCGCCTTTGAGACGTCCCTGAAACAGAACGGCTCCCTTATCTGTCTCTTTCATTCTCTCAGCACACTTCACTGTTGTGCTGTCAGAAGATGTTTCAGTTTTCTGCTGAGTCGTTATGCAGCGACAGGGGATGTACGACGCTTCAGTTGTGACGGAAGTAATTTGCAGATTTAGGTGGATTGTTTGCTTCGTTTTAATTAGTTGGGACCGCGAGATAAGGTGCTTGAATATTCGTAGTAACAAATTAACTAATTAACTTCATGGAGCAGAGCTTGTCTTTGGTACCCATTGGATGCTTAGCTTGTCAGGAAATTTACATTTTGTCGAACCCGAACGTTCATCTCTGTGTTAACAACAGCCTTCCATTGACCTCTGTCCTAAATCAAATGAATCCGGTACACATCATTCCTTCTAGTATATAAGATATTCTTTCATATGATCCACGTGTTCCTAGTCTTCCAAGTTATACCCGTTGTAGCTCTATTCGGTAGATAGACTCTTGATTTCAGGGAATCTAAGTGCTTCCTCCGAGGGTCCGAAACACTCGTGGAAAGGAAGGAACAACTACAAACATTTCTGGTAGTCTAGTCAATAACTCTATAACTACTGTATCTTTTAATATTGCCTTGTCCAGAACGATTATACACTTGTTCTTGTAAAGTTATGTCCGTGGCACCGGATACCTTAACACTTCACCTTAACTTTTTTTTTTGCCTTCACTTGACCCAGTCTACCCTTCTTTGGCGTCAGTCCGTGGTAGCTGGCACCCCCGTTCTATAATTTCTTTCCACTACTTGAATTTCCTTTCACGGTTCCAATTGGCTGTCTTTTAATTTCACTATTTTCTGATAGGTCCAAAAAGTTAATTTTTGAATTCTGTTTCTTCATTTGCTACTAATGATTTAACGCCCCCCGCCCCCCATCACCGGTGTTGTGTATTGTATGAACCCCATATGAGCGTCTTACGGGTCTTTCTTTTTGTGTGCGTCTGACTGCCATGCATCCTCTCCCGTAAGATTTAAGAGCTCCAAAACTGTCAAAGTTTAAAATATCCACTACTTCAGAATGACCTAAACCCATTAATTTTGACATTGACGTACTGCGACAACTACCAGGCCCTTCTGGCCACCCGCAACACGCAACATCTCACTCTTTCTAAACATCCCCTTTTTTTTTTGTCTTCTTTGCTCTACTACTGGCCATATGTCCTAATTATCTGCACTTACCCAATACGACATTCTGTCTTAACACATGTGCGTGACATATTTCCTTACGGGGTTTCCACCAAAAAATGTATGCATTTTTCTCGCCTCGTGCTTCCTATATGCCTCGCCTATCACATGTTGCTTGATTTCATAAACCTGAAAATACTTGAGAAAGGGTGCAAATAGTGGGGATTATCGTTATACAGATGTTTACAGCAGCGTGTAAACCGCCAACCTCTTAGTTCCAAAACGTGCTTTTCAAGACCATGTTCTCAAACACCCTCCAGTCTCTTTTTCTTCACACACGATGTTTTACACCCATAAAAAGTAAGACGCAAGGTTATAGAAACAAACACGTTTTCGAAATTTGACGTCATCGCGGCGCTGACAATGAATATTGTCTTCATCTGATATGTGACACAGTGTAGTCCCTTCTGCCGTCGACGTGGTTGTGTAAAGTTTCCCTAAAATATTGGCAAATCTCAACCAGACTACATAGCATCAGGTCTTAGAAGTCGGTAATCTGTAAAACCACAAATTGCGCTTGTGAAACCTACCGAGAAGAGGCACAGTCTCTCTGAAAGAAACCATATGAAAGCTGTGAAGAAATTTGTCACCTGATTTCGCCCCTCTCCAGAATGGAAGTTGATAAAAGGAATATTACTGGTTCGTATGCATGTACTGTCTAGAGACATTTATACATAGTTTACGACACTAGTGTCTTGAATAGGTGTAATTATTTCTTATACTTCTAGCAAACATTTTGTCGTCATAGCCATGTTCGCAAAATTTGCGACAGGCGAGAATAAGATTCATCATGTTTTTTTTCTGTCTGCATTGAACAAATTTGCTCCCAATGGACAAATTTTCATGAAATTTCTTAGTGGGGATTTTTACTCTAATCTCTCGTCCATATTCAAGTTCGGTTAAATCGGACAAAACTAACAAACCCTTCTTATGGTGACCTACGTAGTGTACATAGATGGCATGTCGCCGTTAATGTGATATGTAGAAGAAGTAGCTACAGCTGACGATCTCAGCATAATATTGCTCCACGTACCCGTAGTTGATATATTGCAGAAAATTAGGGCAGAAATTCTAGCACGTGCATAATATTTAATGTTTACTGCTTTGTACTCCATTTTAATTACCGAGTATTGCTTCAGAAAGATGTAATTTGTTATGGCGTGACCTAATCATGCACTTACGTCGTATTCACGTTGTTACGTCACGTTCCTGTACTGTTGTTAATCTTCATACGATTTACTTGTTTCATAATTGAAGAAAATACAGTCATACAATTATTGTGTTTAATATTTATTTTTTTTATCTGGGAACAGCAATTTTGGTATGTAGATATAAATTATTTCCTGTTGTTGTGTATGAGTGTGAAACTTGGCCGCTCACATTGAGGGAGGGAAGAAGACTGGGGCTGTTTGAGAAGAGGGTGTTGAGGAGAATATTTGGACCTAAGAGGGGCAAGATAACAAGAGAGTGGATAAAAATTCATAATGAAGAGCCTAATGATCTGTACGAGAGGGTGCTGACAAGTCCTTAGCCCGACCAGGAAGGAAACAAGCTACAGCGACCAAACTCGGGATTCATTCAACGTACTCCCCACGAAGCTCAATACACTTCTTAGCCCGTTGCCCTAACTTCTGCAAACCATCAGAATGTTGTACGTCCAACCAGGTCTCTGCGACAGCAGTGACCTACGCGTCGGACGAAAAATGGCAAACTTTCAATTGTTTTTTTCAGTCCAGGGAACAGGCGGTAGTCCAACGGGGCCAGATCCGGAGAATAGGGTGGGTGATCAAGACATTGGAAGCCCAGGTTGGTCAGTTCCTCCTGGGTTGCAAGTGCCCGGTGAGCCGGGGCATTTTCGTGCAAGAACAAGACACCCTTGGTGAACTTCCCGTGGCGTTTTTCCTTCAAAATGTCCTTCATTTGCACCAGCAGAGATAAGTAATATTCCGCGTTGATAGTTTGGCCCTTTGGAAGATAATCAATGTGGGGGATGCCTTCTTGATTCCAAAAAATCGAGGCGAGGACTTTTCCAGCGGATTTTTGCACTCGGAATTTTTTGGGGCGGGGTGAGCCGCTATGCCGCTACTCCATTGATTGTTGCTTTGTCTCCGGATCATAGTGATATAACCAGGGTTCGTCTTTGGTCACCAATCGCGACAGGAAATCATTTGGATCGCGCCTAACGAAAAGTTCCAAAATTGCTCAGACGGCTGGCACCGTTGACGTTTTTGATCCGCGTTCAGACATTTCGGGACCCACTTCGCGGAGAGCTTACGCATGTCCAAATCTTCATGAATGATGGACCCAACCCGCTCACGTGAGATGCCCAGTTGCTCAGCTATTGATTTAGCCGAAATCCGGCACTCTTCCAAGATTAGCTCGTGAATTTGATCAATAATCTCCGGGGTGGTCACTGTTTTGTGTCGTCCAGGACGAGGTGCATTACAGGTGAAAAAATCACCACGTTTAAACTGGGCCACCCAATTTTTTACGGTGGCATACGATGGTGCATGTTCCTCTAATGTTTCTGTCAGAATGGTGTGAATTTCCTTCGGCGTCTTGCCTTGCATGAAAAAAATGGTGACAGCTCGCGTCTCGATGTTGTTGAAATCGCGCACGTCACCTGACATGCTACATTTCAGCCTCTGTAACAAGAAAATACTTGCATTTCGGCACATGAAGAGACCCCTCTTTCCAACGACACTATCGGTTCCGTTCTACGACAACGGAAATTAGGTCGGGCTAAGGACTTATCAGCACCCCCTCGTACTCCTCACCCAGTACTGTTTGGGTGATCAAATCGAGATGAATGGGATGGTCGGGACATGTAGCACGTATGGGAGACAGGAGATGCGTATACAGGGTTTGGGGGGGGCTGAGGGAAAGAACCACTTGGAAGACCCAGGGGTAGATGGGAAAATAATATTAAGATGGATCTTCAGGAATTAGGATGTGGTGGTATGGACTGGATCGAGCCGGCTTAGGATAGGGAAAGGTGGCGGGCACTTGTGAATGTGGTAATGAACGTTCGGGTTCCATAAAATGTGGGGAATATCTTGACTAGGTGTAAACCTGTTAGCTTCTCAAGAAGGACTCTGCTCCATGGAGTAAGTAAGTAAGTAATTAAGATATATTATAAGTTTGTTATAAATTGTGTAAGAAACATTGGTTTTAAGTCAGACGTTTTACGATATTTCGGTGGGATGAAATTCTGAGGATGTGTGTAAACGTAATAACATAACCAAAATCAACGTCAGACATAAAAAAAAACTGTGAGAAGAGGCTCTAATAATGTTGACATGTATCAATCCGCTGTGTGTACTGTGACTGTTGGAAAGTAAAGCGACCGTCCAACACAACTTAATTTAAAACATATATTGTCGTTACAAGTTAAAACTTTCATCTTTTTGTTTTTATGTTGGTTGATGTTAGATGCTTGAATAGCAAGAACATTCTTAACACGTGACATCACATGGTGTAAGCCGCACAGCAGCAAAAAAACAGCTCAAAACGACTTGTGTCTGGTTGTTCGCTTTGCTGGGCAACATATCCGAATGATAGTCATTTTATTCTGCCGTATATCTGCGGTTGTGAACAGCACCACAGAGTCTGAGCTCAGTGGATTGAATTGTTTGCCCAGCTGAGTTTCGGATATCGCGCTTCAATTTTACGTTACGCTTACATTTCCCGACTTGTTCATTCTTAAATTCATCTGTGCTAACGAGAGAAATTTAAACGTAGGTCGGTTTCTTCCCAAAAAGGTTTACTGCTTGAGCCCTGTAAAGCTGGGTAACTATACACATCACCTGTGTGTAACATTCAGTCACTCTGCATTTTCCGCCTTTATGCTTTTGGTTGTCACAATACGTGTGTATTATTTTCTTGAAAAACATTTAAAGGTTCTGTTTATTGTAATGAAGACGCATTCTGCTCTTTGTGGTGTAACAACAGAATTTTTACATCTTAACATGAGGGTGGTGATATAAATTATAATACGAAGTGTGTGTTCCAAAGATACGCACACAAATTTGTAATAATATTGCGGCAGTTTACAATGCAGGCCCACAAATTCGTGCAACTTACTGCAGTGTAATGTAACTCAAACTCCACGGGACTAAGCTGGCCCGTAGGAATTTCTAACGGCGAATCCTAGATATTTTTCCTTGAAAATGTTATAAAGCAGATAATGCAATCTATGTAGGTATGTATGTGCGAGTATGTATGTATAAAACATCGTTTCTCGTTTTAAAACAAGGCCCCTGTACTTCAGATTACACGTCTTTCATGAACGTACCGTGTGAGGTTGTGCATGTCGCCTTAATGTAGACGTTAATTTATTTGGTACGCAGATTTCATGGTTACATTAGGCATTCATGTATCTCCGGGGGGGGGGGGGGGGAATTTTTCCTTCTTCACGGAGTCCACACCGGCTGTGGCAGCCACTGTGCTTGGTTTTCGGTAGGCACCGAGCTGCTTTCCCGAGCCTAAAGTGAGTAGGCCGTGAAACTGACCATTCACCAGTAGCTGGTGTCGAGTTTAAGATACGTGGCGATATGCATACAGGGGTGCTGTGGATGTACCGGTGGTGTATTTTAGTGAATACGACACGAACTGTCAGTAATGTCTTCTAGTTTACGCAAACGGGCCTTCTTGTTGGAGCCAGCCATTCGAATTGACCATACTGTGGGCGGAAAGAGCTTTCTGAAATATTAATGACTCGCATCGTAACCAGCAGAATCACTGCACCTTCTGAGAGCTTCACTCTTTCACTTCCCATCGATAATCCGCGCCCTTTTTGTCTAGGGCTTTACTCAGCAAAGAGTGATTTAACGTCACAGGGTATCTCGGTTTTATTCCTTTCGAGTATGTTCAACGTTTTGACTGAAGGAACTGGCCAATTATTTTTATTCATTTTCACTTATTTTAGGGCAGGACTATTGTGTGGAATTTACGCGTCTACTGGGCCCATTTTACATCCACCGCATGTGACAGATGAATCAATACTTAGAAATTACGGAATGATAATTGGCAGGTAGTAACTGAAATGCTTTGAGAGAAGCCTGTCCCGTGCCACATTGTGTAACCCAAGTCCCACCTGGGCTTCCGCAGCAAGAGGCCGTTGGCTAACCACTTGCACTGTGGCACGGCCGGAATGGTTAAGTAGGCTGTGTGGCTCGTAACTCACTGTTAAGCGCATCGGTTGAATTACTGATTAACTGATTGAATTACTGTCAACCAGCTAACAAACGAAATGATCCGTTAGTCAGTTGAGGTTCTCGGGGTTGAGAATATTATATCTGGGGTGTGACGTCGTGTAGTTTGGTAAATAGGTGTCGACGTTTAAGATGATCCTTTTGCCGTTCTCTTCAGCGCTGAAGACTGAGGCTTTTGTAAGGATTTCGCATTGTGTTTCTGTATGATTCATTTTAATATTATTTACGATCAGTTACTCGTTTCACAAGCGATAAGTCTACTTTGGTGTGAGGATTTCCGATCAAATTGTTATATTACATTTCTTCTAAGACATAATTCCTTTTGATCCGGGCTATTTTCTGAAGGATTCACTGCTGCCCACACTGTAAAATTCGTTAATCTGACGTGGTTGGAGCAGCTGTAAAAGTAAGGGTTAATCAGCGGACTGGCCCTATGACGCGCAACTTGCTGTAGTTTACATGGAGCCCCTTGGATCTCCCTCCACCCTCCCTCAGTTGCAACAAGTAGTGTTTGTTTAGCTCTCAACGGTAGTTGCAAATGGAAGAGAGATTTTAATGGATGGCTGCCCTCCGCTAATTGGAATATTCGTTTTATCGATCTATGTGCAAAAGACTTATCTCCTATGAACCTATTGCATGCCAAAATGAGATTAATTGTCTAGAATTTCTGACTGCTTCTACACTAAACATCTTTTTGTGTTTGATAGCATCCTCCAAAGTCAATTCCACTAACTTTTCACGGTACTTCTATCGATATATTTGTGACCTCCCACATTGAAAACTCTCGAAACAAAAAATAAAATTAAAACACTTTTCTGTATGTCAGTCTAAGCACGCAATGCACATCCTGCTGTCATTTCAAAGGTAAGATTCCCTCCCAGAAGACGGCAATCTTCGTGCATGATATAAGTTTGTAAGGAATAGGCTATATTTTTAGTCGTCTGTTGTTTTTAAATTTATATTATGTCGTTATTTAAAAAATCTTAATGGATAAAATAGAAACGACGGTGTTGCCGCTCTGCATTTCTGTAAACTTGCAACTGAAATCTGCCATAGACGGCTGATTATATTCTGAATAATACGGTGTTAGCCTGGAGGATCAGTAGCCAATCTTGCGCGAGAGTTGTGCAGGCAGGTATAAGCAGTGCCGAACCTGCTAATTAATTGGGAGCTAAGATACAGCCCAGGACAGTTGCTGTCCGAAGTAATTTCATATCAGAACCTTATCTGAGGAGTTTCTAACGGCCGTATTAATTAAACGACGAGACAGCCTTGGCTACACAGCCTCGCGGTTAATTACGAATGTCTCACTGCAGAATACCTCCTTGCGGCAACAGCATGAACACATTGTGCTTAATTTTGCCTGTGACTCATTCAGAGTAACTTAGTTACCAGTTAAACCGAGTACGTCACTCATCCTCACGTGACATAGACGTGTATCTTGCTGCAAAACATGTTAGTTATTGTTCTCTAACGTCTAACGTAACCCTGTATATAAATGTACAAGTATATACGGGTTGTAACGTGATTAAACAGAAACAGATCTAGGGATGGTAGAGGAGATCGAAGCATTTTATTTTAGGATAGGAAGCAATATCCGGAAATGCCTAGTTTGGTTTTTAAACGCAGTACTATGAACTATTTGCGTTCGGAAGGACAAATTGCAAGACGCTTTGGAACTTATGGTCTGCTGCTCAATTTTATGTTATGGACATGACGTTTTCGGAAATAAAATATTAAGAGGAATAAAATTTACACTGAAATGAAAACAAGACAGCAATGTACGTATAACGTAACGTGGAGGCGAGTTCGTGCAACCATTGTTGCAATGGAAAAGCAGTACTATTAGAGTGTGTCTTTGTATCCCTAGGTATCCAGCATGGTTAGCGCATGCGCCATATCGTCATCTGTGGCCTGTCCAGCTCTATAATATTTTTCCTTATTATCTCATAAACGGAAAGATTTTCGAAAAAAAAAAAGAGTTACGGAACATAAATTTTGTGTTTCTGTTTTGTCAACAACTTTTGTCTTCTCGTTCCAAGAAGAATTTGTCTTCGTGTAAGGTACCCATTATTCTTGTCAGATCTTATTGAAACTTGAATTTTTTCGACAGATATTGGAAAAATACACAAATATCAAATTTCATGAAAATTTGTTTTGTGGGGGCCAAGTTGTTCCATGCGGACAGGCAGGCATGACGAAGCTAATAGTCGCTTTCGCAATTTTGCGAACGCGCCTAAAATGAAAGCCAATACAGAAATGTTCGCTAAGTCTATTCAAAAATAGCATAAACCTACTGCAAGAAACATTTCTCGTATAAATTTGATTTTTCTACAGTGTTTATTTTTTACGTAACCCCATGTCCATAACAGTAAAGTTAAGTAGCAGGCTACCAAGTTCCACAGCAACATGCAGTTCGTCCTTCCGAACCAAACGTGTTCATGGTTCTGCATTTAGCGATCAAACAGAACATTGACAGATATTGGTTCCTATCTTAAAGCACATTGTTTTGTATCTCCTTTATTATCCCTAGAAACCTGTTAGTTGAATTACATTACACCCTGTAATATACACGTACATACATGTATAGAAACACTCATACGCTCTATGAACTTGGTGTAACTTTTTATTAACTCTCCGTACGGTCGACTAACAGGGAACACCCAAAATTATAATGAAAGTAATTCTCCTTCTTACCAAAATGTATGACTTCTGGGTGTTGTTCGATTCCTCATTTCCACAGTTTTGGCTTCAGTTCCGTGAGTATATTTTGATTTGTTAATCTGAGTGTTAAAATACAAGTCAGAATTTTATTAAAGAAGAAATTGATAACAGAATGAACTTAGGGAATGCATGCTGCCATTCATTCCAGAATCTTCTGTTTTCCTGCCTGCTCTTCAAAAATCCACAGATTAAAATACGTAGAATTGTAATCTTTTGTATCGTTTTATGTGGGTGTGAAACCTGGTCTTTCACATTGAGGGAGGAACATAGGTTGAGGGTGTTTTAGAATAGAGTGCTGAGGAAAATATTTGTGCCTAAGAGGGGGGAAGCAAGAGGGTAATGGAGAAGACTGCATAATGAGGAGCTTCATGATCTGTACTAACCAAATATTATTCAGGAATGAGATGGGCGGGCCATGTGACATATTGGAGAGAGGAGAGGGTCGTACAGGGTTTTAGTGGTAGAACTTTGGGGAAAGAGACCACTTTGAAGACCTAGGCGTAGATGAAAGGATAATATTAACTGTATCTTCAAGAATTAGGATGACGGGGCATGGACTGGATTTATGTGGTTGAGGATAGGGACATGTGGCGGGCTCCTGTGAACACGGTAATGAACTTTCGGGTTCCTTAAACCGCGGATAATTTACAAACTCATGTAATAAAACCAACAAATCCACATGTGTAAAATATGTTTTATCACATATTTTTCATTGCCAACATGTTTCAATAGCTCTTGCGATCATCAGGGTAGCTTTACAGGAGTACAGTATCAAACTGCCAAATTGTGTAAGTGGAACCACTCAACGTAACAACGAATGTCTGGAACTCTCCCTACGGCCACAAAATGCCAAATAATGTGCTGTTAAAATCGCATAAAATTCAGTAGTTAAAAAACAAAACTGGGTGTTTTGTTATGTATAGTTAATATACACCCTGTTTACCCCGTAGTGAAATGTATCACATGGGGGAACGTCTGCTTATTCGATTTGGCAGTGTATTATATTCCTATTGCTCGTGTAAAGCTACCCTGATGCTGATCGCAAGAGCGATCGAAACATTTTGGTAAATAACAGTATGCGATACAACATAGGGTATTTTACACATGTGCATTTGTTGGTTGTATATTCCTTTAATTCGCGGATATGGAAGGTGTGAAGCGGATAATTTATTTACTATCTACGGAAGTATTAGCGTCTGTGCTGCATGGAGTTAAGTTACTTTGTGATAATGTCAGTAGCTTGATCCTGAGCGAAGGACAGGTAAGCTGTAATTTTGCTTGTCGCTAATATTCACTTCATCTTACTGTAGAGTAGCTTACGCGAGACGAAATTGTGAGGCTCGATGCATAGTTTCTTTACTTGGGACTACTCATTACTGCAGAATCCTCTAGTGCAGAATGAATTATTTTAAGGTTAAAGATTATTTTTGTTCTGCTTTTTGGAAACTTCGGTGAGAAATTAAAGTTGTTAGTTCAGGCTGTCACTAATGAACACCTTATCTATAAATCAGATGCACGACAATGTGGTTAATTAGTACTATTCAGTGACTGTGGACGAGAAACACACGAACGAACGTGCGTCACTCCACTGCATCTACGATTACGGAATCATTTTCGGATAGTCCGGGTTTGGAGTATTGCTGTAACATTCTTTGTGCATTGTAACGTACTCTTTCTCCATAATTCCGATGGAATCCTTCGAGAATGAATAGGACGTCCTCATTCGTATAACTAATATATTATTACTGTATCCAGGACCTTGTCCCCGTTTATATTTCTAACATAAAGCTGCAGATTCTATTAATTGCCACAGAACAGATTTGCTCAGCGGTGACTGTTCTTATTTTTATTCAAGAGGTACCTTAATTGAATATGTTTTATTTGTCTAAATAAATACCTGCATGATGTCTTTCACTAGTACAATAAATTTCCGTACCTATCCTGTGCAGTTGACCGTATATAGCGTTTCTTTACACTGTATGTAACAACAGCAAGTACCTAATGTTATTAAATAAGCGCATAAACAATGCCCATTTTACGTATGTCAGTTTTATTTTATACAGCTGTATGCAGGTGAGTGACTTGTTGGTGTTACCATGGAAAAGTGATCCTGTTAGTGGTGCAAACAGACGGCACACAACTCATCTTATAGTAGGTGCAGTACAAGGGAATTCTCCTAAAGAGTTGGACCGTAAGGCTGTGGTCACATTGGAAGCCACTTTATATAACTAAGAGATAGTCTGTAACCGCGCGTATCCGACAGACTGAAACAGACATACACGTACTGATGTACGTGGTCACATTAGGAGCTGCTTGGTCGTCCGTAGTCGTGCGTGGCCGTCAGACCTGATTTTCAAAACGAAAAACATTTAAGTGTAAACAATTTTAATTAAGAAAGGAGTAAGGTTTTTTTAATTAAGACTATCGAGAAGTGTTGAAATGTTTCCTGTTAGAGGGAGAAAACCAAACCAGTTATTTTCAGTGTAGTTATAAAAATTAACAGGATTAACACTTTCCTTAGTTTAACAACAAGCTTTTCTGTTGGTGTAAGACAGTTCCTAAAATTTGATTACTTTTTCAGCCTCGGAGATTTTTTTTTTATTGTTGTCGAATGTTGCTGGATTAATCGGAAAATGACCGAAAACTTGTTCCTATCCTTCTTCAGGCTTGGAATATGTGTATTGATCTCTCCTTCTGTCGGTCTATTGCTGTAACTATCACGAACCCAACAATTACTTTCCGTTTTCTCCATAGCTAGACCGCGCAACACATTATTGTCCAGGAACAGAAATTTACACAATCCATCAATGTTTCGACTGAAAGTACTACATGCACGCTTGCAGCGTGTCCGTCCATTCTTATCTGACGACAGTTGTCTGACGACTACGTACGATCACTTAGGCGTATGAAGTCGCTTCCAGTGTGACCACTGCCTAAGTCGTGACTATCTTGACAGTCGAGTCTAGTCAGTGACGGCAGTAGAGATGGGGTGGAGTAGGGATACTTCTGTCTCTGTTAGGTATCTAGTGTACATTTTTCTTTTTGCATTCTCAACCAACAGCCAAAATGACGTTTGTATTGTGTGAATTTTTAGGATGACACAGCGGCATTCGTGATGATTCTTGATGATCCTGGGATGTGACGCTGTATCTCTGGGCTAATATTTCCCGACGTTTCGAAGGAATATATTGTCTTTATCTTCAAGGGATGAGAGATCACTCGCGACACAGCATCACAAACCCAGCTGTCATTAATGTCCAGTGTTTCTACTCTTAAGCCTAATGATGGGCCTTTAATGAACGCAATAACTTCAGTAAACGTCCAAAAAATGGGGAAATTTATCGACCTCTGAGCTAGTATCGGCTTCCTAAAGATTAGTCCAGTTATCTCGAATTTAATTTTGTTACTACTATCTTATACCGGCCATGTCCGAACCAAACCCATTTTTTTTTTAAATTCTAAGTTAATTTCATGCATTTTGTTGCTTGTTAATATTTAATTATGTTTATACACCTAGTATTATTGGCTGGTTGAGTGCGCAATTGTAACCGATATGGCAGTAAATCTGATTTTGATGCAGAAACACTTGACGTCAACATTAGGCTCAGAATTATGTGACATCAATTTTAACTGTAGTTTAAGCATCAACTTGTGGAATGCATGAAGAAAGTAACCCAGGAAATGTCAATCACAACATAAATTTATAGTCTGTGTCAACTTACATGTTTCAGCCTCATAAGGCCATTGTCAGTTATCAGTAGTTATAAAAGTATTTAGAGAAAATTGTATCTAAACGTAAAATTCAATATTGATGTGGTTTTGACCGTGCATCGTCGTTAATATGTGGAAATTAAATGCCAACTAGATGCAACAGAGGTTTTTATTGCAGATCTTATTGCTTGCTCAACATGTTTCGG
>JGI20166J26741_10012227_pt1 | contig 17658 bp, 7 predicted proteins | sample TergutCu122P5_FD_26741 | JGI IMG/M metagenome (IMG submission 26741)
GGGGGTGTGTGTGTGTGTGTGTGTGTGTGTGTGTGTGTGTGTGTGTGTGTGTGTGTGTGGGGTGGGGGTGTGCATTGTGAACAGTTGCCTTATACAGTATCAGTATCAGACATGGAAATGGACTGGGGTGAACAATTACTTCATAGAGTGTCAGATGTGGAAATGGACAGGTGGCTGAACAGATACTTCATACAGTGTAGTGGACGTGGGCGGCGTATGAAGTCAGTCATGGAAATGGACATAGAAGTTATTCTTTGAGTTCTTATTTCCTACTGCCTGACTTGTGGTTGGTACCAGAAGGACTTGCTGATAAGGACTAAACCTCTTACAGAACTTGATACAGTGACTTAAAGTTTACCTCATCCATTTTGGCCCTGAGCAGGCCATTGGTTTCTGAGGAACAAGGTGTGCCACTAGAATTAAGGTATGGCAAACAATGGTCTGTTTGATGCTCCACATTATGTTGCTATCTGTGGGGTTCCATATAAGGATTAACAGGGAGAAAACGGAATGTAAGAAATGTTGTGTAGGACTTGGTATTAGTGAGAGGTTTGAAGATTACCACACTAGATTCAATCTGCCATGTGGTATCAGTGAGTGATGCATGTTTTTTAAATTAAAAAAAAAAATCACTGAACAGATTTGTAATGGAAAGTATTGATGTTTCTGCATTTACTTCAGCAAACTGGTGAGTAACTTAAGGCAGCCAGGATACAGATCACTACACCATCAACAACAATTTAAAGAGCAGCGTATGGCTAGCCAGGAAATTAGGAATTGGCCGTCACATGTTTGTTGTCACTCATTCCTTTTTTTGCTAAGGCTTGTCACTTCAGTTTGAGGAATGCTTTCAATGAGACTTGTCAGCACCTCTTTTGAATTCTTGGAGCTTTTGAGAATTGACTGTGTGTACTGCATCATGATGTTTCAAATGTGGTGGTTTTAAATCAGGTTACTGTGGTGACCAACCATCCTTGGAAATTTTTCTTTGACAAAAAAAAGTTTGTTAACGCCACAGAAACAATATAAATTCTCAGGTTTTCGTAGCAGTCCTTGAACAGTTGCTTGCCTCCTTTTGGTTGTCTGCAGCATGTAGTGGTAGAATGTTCTGACATTTCAGAGGAACATATTGCATCCACCTTTAGGGTGATTTAGATACGTTCATGTGGATGGTGAAGTAGTTGGGAAGAAGTTTTGTGTCAGATGTAAGAGGAGGTTGGAGGAAATTTTGGCTAATCATAGCTACAGAAGGGGAAAGAGAGGATAAGGCTTGTACTAAGCCTTTTGACGCCGGAATTAAATCCCTCTGTGCAACACAGCATGCCGAGATTTTGTTCCTGGGGATTTTAAATTTTAATGCGTACTCTTAGAAGAAAAAAGCATATCTCATAGACTCTTCCTTCAAATTTAATGAAGTAAAATGTTGCACTCTGCTTATGAATTGTTTAATCTGGGAAAAAAAGTTCACCTATTTTTATAATGAATTTAGGCCTGTGAATCCCATTCTTTATATAAAATGTGGTATAAATAGTTCATTACTCACATAATTCTGGTTGCTGCGGAAGGTGTGTGGCACCTTGGATCACTGTTTTATCACGACACACAGTATTACAAATTTACTTTGGTGTGATATTTCGCAAAACAAGGCACCACGCACAGGCCCACGTCACATCTTGCACACTTATTCACTATGTGCCCTTACTATGGCTGCGAGAAGAACACAGACGGCAGGGCAGTTGGGTTGATGATTTCACTCGCCAGTGTTTGTTATGGCGACTTCTTCTGAGGCTTGCTGCTGCTGCTGCTGCTGCTGCCATCGTCCTCAACATCACTTGTCTCAGCACCTGATTCCGAGTCGGTGTCAGCAACCAGAATTTCACTAATGGCTTCCTCCACAAGTTTTATTTTTCCCCCAGCCGTGGCTCCAAGACCTACAATCGTCTGCCTTGTTTACATTATGAATGACTTGCAGAAACCATATGCCTCTAAAGATATGAACGTCTTCTACAGTGACAGCAAAACAGATCTAAAGCTACGATGTGACTACTATATGAAATTCCAGCTATTCGAGGGTGCCCAAGACGTTCTTAGTAGATATCTCTGAATTTGAGCATTAGGTTTGTTCGATTTATATGGCTACAGTATGCCACTGACAACCTTTCTGGTCAAGACAGAGTATTCGCTTCATAGGCCAGTGTTGATATTTCAACCCACAGAGAAATCCAAAGCAAGCAATAAACAAACGTAGCAGTGTCAGGAACATATTAGTCAGCTGAAACAAAATACGCAGTTACCATGTGTTAGCATATAAATTACGGTTTGTGGAGGGCGTACATTCTGACTCCACAAAGAAACCCTGACCTTGAGGGTCCTGCAGCTTACCATGCCACTGCAATATAACGGATAGGAGTGAACAAAATTCTTCCAAACTTCGACACACTGTTTGCAACATCTTTATAATTTGTTCGGCAATTTAAAGGGCTCACTGCGCAATGTCTTTGGAAGTTGTTTGGTATTAAACGGTTAAAGAGTAAGAATGGACCTTGTAATATGAACAGTGGGATATGCTCCTTTGGACATGTGTGAGTTGTAAGCTTTGTATCATGCCACGTGGAAATTGAGAATTCCAAGAATGGCCGTTTCAAGGACCAACAATTGGAAATGCGCAAGGTGGCAGGTGTGTGGTGAGCTTATTCATGTGGCATTGATATTAGAGTGAGGTAATGATACCTCAGGAGGGCTAGGTTTTTCTGTCGGAGACTACCAGCCGTGTTCTTTCTTTTTATGAGTGGAATAGGGGTTTATGTGATCCACACAGAAAAACAACATGAACCATAGGATGAGATTTTGTGATGCATACTTATAACTAACTTGTTAGAGTAGCCACATGTTGCAAAGAGACTTGAACAGCTATTATGCAGTACCAAAGAAGTTGAAATGTCATGACATATTTTGCAGGTAATGCTGAGAAAATAAATTCTGCTGTCAAATTTCATAAGCCATGGGAAAAATGGGCATTCTCGTGACATCACGACAAGGTTTGTTGTGTGCACCACATTGCATTACACTTTAATTATGTCTTAGTGTTTGTTTCACATTACTAGACGAATTGGTAGTAAATCCTGGGCTGGCAGCAATCTGGGAAGATGAGAAACAGCGACGGAGGGAGGAAGGAAGAACATCCCAAATAACTCCTCAGCCTTCTCAGGGGCGTCTACTGGCAGCTCCTACTGACAGTGAAGTTTTTTTTAAACAGAAATTACATGAGAAGTTACTGCTGTTAAACTCACAGGTGTGTGTGTGTGTTTGTAAATAAGTTGTTCAGTCTTCTTTTTATTTACATTAGAGTAGGTCTGTTGTTAAATATATAGTTGCAGTAAGTGAACCTAAACACCATTTATGGTTCAAAATTGGAAAAAAGTCTTTAGAAAATATTTGTACTTCAAGTTGAGTCCTTTTCCTGTTTCAACATAAGTACTTTGCACTTCATATATTGTTTAATTTTCGTTACAGTTTTCTGACAGTACCTCACCACTACCAAACACTCCTGATATTGCAAGAACACCATATCCTGCTGAGACACCGGAGAATTCAGGGCTTGTTGAAGCCTCATTTTTGGATGTACACATTCAGTCATCTGGATCTGGTTCTTTTATCGGACATGAACAGGTGGAACAAAAGGATGATACTTCATTTGTAGATGAAGATTTGGTTTTGAGCTTGTCATCAAGCCAGAGGGAAGCAGGAGCAACTCGTGATTCTGTTGTCTGTAAGTACAGTGTTTGTAGTAGGACTGTGTGCTTAATTAATGTTCTGAGTCTATTAGCTGGCCGTATTTATCTGCTAATATTCTGTCACTGATCAACTGATGACCTGTTTAGAAGGTTCAAAATGAACTTAATAATTCAGCTGAGCAATGTACATGTTGTTTTTAGTCACAGCATTTTTAAGAGGGTTTAAACCTTGGTTGTGTTTTCAGTTTATGGAAATTATGGGAGGAGGTGTGAGCAGAAAAGCAATTTTTATATTTCATCCATGATTCGAGTTGTGACATTTGTGACACTTCAGAATATAGTAAATGGAGTTTTTCAACAACAACTTATTTAAGACTTTGGTGGAATGATATAACTGAATAATATATGGCATGAAAAAACACAGTGCCGCTGGACAAGCGTGGCCATGAATAGAAGGGATGTGTGTGTTGTGGACGAATTAAATGAATGGCATGCATATATTACTTCAGTACCACTTGTGGTGTAGTACTTGTGATGGACTTGACAGCCTCTTAACCTTTGATGCCATCAGGGTAGTAATTGTTATGGTTGATTATCATGTAGTAGAAATATGAAATATTTTTCAGAGTGGACCATTGATAGTTTCCATGGTTTTTTCAGTACACCAATGTTCTGGTGAGTTCATTAGATTTCGTACAGTTAGTTGTGCTCTTGCAAATTGCAGTGTGATGTTCACATTGCCTGGTTTTTCTCTTAGCTACCACATGCATGTAATTACTTTTATGAAAATTAAGTGTTGTATGTAGTTTAATGTTTGTAACATGCTACCCAGATTTTGAAAATTGAAAACCAAGTAACCAAGCAAAATTACAGATGCCATTCATAAGGTTAGAGCAGGAAACTAGTGAACATGTACAGTATTGAAGTTTGCCATGGTGCTGTTTTTTCGTATTTTAATGCACGAAGATGATTTTCATGTGGAGGATCTTGTAGTGCTGGCTGTGTCTTGTATAACACTATAGACAGCACGTATATATTTGTATCTTTACTGAAAAGACCAAAAGATTAGTGGGGAATTCACATTCTTCACACAACACTCAAAACATCTGTCGCTTGTTTTGTGCCGTTGTTTTGTTACTGTTCCATTGTAATGTTTTATCTTCCAGTTTTATCCCGTACATGTTTGTCCTTCCCTTTAACATTTTGACATGCATACAGCTTTATCTAGTTTTATTTATTTGCCTGAATGTAAGATGAGAGTTGTTAACGGTTCATCATATAAAAAATGTGGTTCCCTTATACAGTAGTTGTGCGCAAAATTAAACTGACGCTTGTGAAGGGGGTCATTTTATGTGCAGAGTCGTCTGATACTCAAGCACGAGTAACTGCAGTATGTAAAGGATGTTCCAGTTCAACATCATTGAAAAACAAATTGCCTTTAATGCCCTAAAAGCTATTGAGCTTTGCATTCTTTTGAGTATTTTCAGCCAGTTATGGTGAATTTTTTTGGTTTCTGATCATACATGATCCTAACAGTTCGTAGTGTCATTCGTGTTTTATGTATATTCGTTCATTGAGGTTCCAAAAACAGGGTACTTAATGAAATATTTGCATTCAAGAGACAATAAGAAAGAGAAGGTTAAAGAGAACTGCATAATCAAAAGCTTCAAAATTTTTACTTTTTCTTAAATGTTATTCGGATGATCAAGTTGAGGCTGAGATGCATGAGACATAGCGTACATAGGCGAGATGAAAAATGCATATGAAAGTTTAGACTTTAAAGGGATAAGATTTGACATCTTTCTTCATGACAATGAAGATTCATGTTGTCGTATGACATGATGTTGGAGACTGGTACCAAGACATTGTCATAACCTGGAATATGAAAATATGAGCACATGTTCTTTCTGAACTAGTGATCGCTACATGGAGGTCATGAATTCATGTGCGCATGAGGTGACACCATTTGAAAGATGGAATTAGAATACTGTAAAATATTGGTTAGGTATCCTTAAGGGAAGTGACAGTTTGGATGCCATGTGTGTAGATCTGAGGCCCAATTATACAGTGAAATATCTGTTTAGTGAATTTCGGGAAGAATAGTTCTCCATAAAGTAAACTGACATTTTGAATGAATGGGGATTGGCATAAAATGGCATTACTAAGCTGTTCATGTTCTTTTAAAACTCTCTGTATGTATGGTAGTTGCCACCTCAAAAGACCTATCCTTCTCCCCCCCTTCTGCCGCTGCTGTGAAGAAAGTACCGAAAATATCTCCCCGCATTGTAACAATTTCTGCTGTTAAGACATTTAATCTGCAAATATACCTTACTAATTGTAGGGTGTATCTCATAACTTGCAGCATTGTATGAGGTGGGAAGTGTGATAATCATGATAAAATAGTTTTTATAAATTAATAATTAACCCTTTTGAGGTGGGTTTATATGCGAGTTGTATCTCTTGACAGCCTGAGTTTTCTGGCTTAGTGTGGACATTAATATTGCTACCTAGTAAACACACACAGACCGGTGTGTGGCATACTAGACCATTTGCCAGGACATGTTGGAGACCAGCATATGGTCGTGCAGGATGATAAGTTTACTTTATTTCAGTTCAAATAGTTACAACATGAATAATATATAATGAATTTTTAAAGTAATTAATAACATAAAATGCATACTGGAAGAGCCTCAGTTAATAAAGAAGCTGGTGAAAAAGGAGTGTGGTTGCAGTGCATGTTTCCAATGTGACTTCACTCATCATCAGTCATGATTGGGTGTTAACACTATGTTGTTTCAACCACAACCACACCAGATAGATGTACAAATTCTGGACAGTCAAATATTTGTTACACTAAGTGCACCTTTTGCTAAATTCAGATCCAGTGATTGTGGGAAAAAAATAAATTGTGTATACAGGGCTTTGGCTGGAACTGGAATATATATGTATGTGTGTGTGTGTGCATGTGTTTCTCCCTCCCCCCCTCTCTCTCTCCTTCTCTCTCAGAGAAGTGGGATGTGATGATGTTGACTGAATTAATGCGGCTCATGGTATTTGCCTGTGGGAGACTTGTGAACACATTAATGAAGAGTTGAATTCTGCGAAAGGCTGGAAATCACTCTTACTGACTTCTGTACAGAGCCAAGCTTCTTACCAGCAGTGCACAATCACTTTTACCTGCTCTCTAGCAACACCATTTATCACAGTGGTAGAACACAAATGTTGAAACTGTGACCTATGATACTGTATTTCATATGTTCACCTGACCATGTGAGAAAATTGGACAGCGGTGGGCATTAGATATAATCAAATATATACACTCTTTTGTTGGGCAGAACTCTGTTTTCATTAAAATGTAGTAAATTGTTATATGTTTTGACCCATTTTGGCCATCATCAGGCAATTTCACTTACAAGAATTAAAAAGGGTTGAAACATGCAGCAGTTTGTTATATTTTAGTAAGAATATAGGTTTGCTGACTAAGGTGGGATGTCCCTTCTGCAGAAGCTAAGTGTTATGTTACAGAGAATGGTGAAAATGGAACATATCATCATCATCATCTTTGTTGTCACCATTATCAAAACAAAGCAAATATAAAGCTTATGAAGAGGCTTTTTCTGGATGACAGATAAATGTTTTATAATTAAGAAAGAACCATTTATATGTGTAGCATGTAGAGCATTTATTTTGTGGATGTGTGTAATCAAATGTAAGCTGCTATACTGAGCCATCAGATTGAAGTCCCATGGATGGTAGGGATGGCTGCATTGGAAGCTTCCTACTGTTTTATTCCATGCAGTCCTGTATACTGTAAGCCATCCAGTGCAAAGAACATGTCACTAGGGATTATCACATGCATTTCAATCCCAACAAGTCAATAGAATTGCCACACATTGGAGGGTTAGGTACCTGATGGAGACCTGTGGGCATTCTTCCAAGGCCTCTGTGTAGTTCATTTCATCACATTTTTGTATATTGCCTGTAACCAGTATCAGTTTTTGTGTCTAGTGGGTTCCCAAGATGTGGTACTGGCTGAGATACTGCATGGCCTTGACAGCAGTGTGTATATAGATGAAGATAGTGTTTTGGGGTCTCAGGTACCCAAGGAATTAGGAAATGAAGCAGCACATGGAAGTGACGATGAGGATATGCAAGATTTAAGTCATCCACTAGATAGAGCAGTGGATTGGGACATAGCTGATGACTTTCAGAGAGGAAATTTAAACAGGTATGTGGTGAATATGGAGAAACCAGTTAAGTGACTATCCATATATGTTGTATATATTTGCATGCACTGAGGTTTGCAAGGGCCACCTTGGCCCTTATCATTTTAGGTTTCTGAAGTCCTGTTATACCCCATATGCCATGTTGTAGTTCTAGAACTTAGTGGCACAGGCAGTCATTTCCTTTTTCCCCACCACCACGTATGTATGTCCCGTTTTGACTTTCAAGAAGGTACTTTGGTCCTTGGCAGTGAGGAAGTAGGTCTTGAAATTTTGTTTGGATTTTTGTTTGAAAGTCCCTTTCAGCCAGCCAACCCAGGTCATTGTCCCTGACTTGTCATCATGGGCTTTTGTATTGTCTGTGCATTTTGAGTTCATCCACGTGATGCTAGCAAGGTGTTTTGGTTTTCATTGAATATGATACAGGCACGTATTTGTTGTTTGGCTCAGAGACTACATGTGGTCATGTTCCATTTCATTGTTCTTTCATGTATTTGTATATTTCATTATTGTTTTTATTGTGACATTATTTGGATGTGTTATGTATGTGTAACTTGCACCCTCATGGCTTCCACACAGTTGTGTAGGGTTCATAAGGAGAGGGGTGCACCCATATAATGTCACTTCACACAACATTGACAGTGCCTCTTGTTTATGTTATTTGAACAAATGAAATACACTTGTAAAATTTAGAAATCATTAAAGCTTTGCTTTATTATTTCTTGGAAGTATTAATGCACCGTCATATACTCTAATACATTGAATCTTGTAGGAAGAATTTTAATAAGAATGTGCCGCCATCTGTTATGTTAATTGCTAGGGGTCTTGCTTTGCTGTATGTTCTCTCTCTCTTTTTTTTTTTACATCCTGATGTGAGCTAGAGTGTAAAAGTGATCTGCACTCTTCTGGTATATTATGCGGTATTTAGTGATATTTCATGACTGATATTTCAGGACAACCAGTCAGTCCCATCTTCAAGTTGACCCTTGAAAATGGGACCAAATTATTGTCCCAAAACGTCAGTAAGGAATTACCACTATGCAACACATAGTATCCCAGAAGAGTGCAGATCTCATCTACTTCACAGTGGAAGCCTGAAATCCTAGAGTGTAACCTGTTTTACAATATTTTGGAAATGTTCTGTGTGGTATGCTTCAAAATATTGACTTGTATATCTTGATGTTTGGTGGCTGGGATCACACAGTCAGTTTAGTAACTTCCTATGTTCTGGGCAGTCCGGGGATCGAATTCTGGTGGGGGAAAGATTTGCCGGCCCTGTCCAAGCCAGTCCCAAGGCCCACCAAACCTCCTGCATGACGGTACTGGGTCTTTCATGGGGATAAAGCAGCCAGGGTGTACTGCTTCTGGTACCAAGGTTGTGTGTGGATAGAGCTGTACTTCAACGTCCCTTCTGTGCCTGTATAGGCATGTTGTGGGGTAACCTACAAATCAGAACTTCCTTGTGATATAACATTCAGGAGAAGCAAACGTGATTCAGCCACTTTCCAATGATTTTGCAATGCACATCATCACATCAGACAAGGAATTATGCTTAAGAAAATGTTGTAAATGAATTTAAAATGTATCACACATCAAATTACAGTGATTTATGAAATATTATTAGTAAACTTGATCGGCCAGTATTTCTTAGCATTTGAATGGATTATGTTGTTGTGTTAGAGCATTATACTGTATATTATCAAAATTTTTACATTTCCAAGAGCTGAACCCCTGTTTACAGTATATGTCTAATATTGCTTCTGTGGAATATAATAATTTTTTTCATGGCCCGACAAGCCTAGTGGTCTTATGCCTCCTCATTATAGAGTTTTCAGGATCACACTCCAGAGACATCAACACGCAGTAGGTCTCCTCTGTTGCATAGACCCCTACCTGACAACACACAACACTAACAAGATACAGACATTCATGCCCCTGGCAGGATTCAAACCCGAAATCCTGTCGAGCAAGCAGCCGCAGACCCACGACTTAGACCGCACGGCCACTGCAGTCGGCTGAAGTGTAATAATTGCCCTAGTATAATTGAATTTCCCTCTGTGAAGAGGTTACAGAAATAGTGAAATATTTGTAATTCTCAACAAGCAGCCTTTCTGACTTTATTGTTTCCCCAAACTTCCAAATAGAATGGATGTACCTAGAGACACATGTAATTGCCTCTGCTTGTCTCCTCAAGCCTTTCATAAAATCAGCACTGCCTTAGCATTGTTGTTTGTTGCTCTTCAATCAAGAATTATTCATTGCATAATGTTTTTGTGTCATGTGCTTTTGAGCATGGTGTTTAACAGTCTCCAGAAATGCAGTTTGATGTGGTGTACCTTGAAACACATCCTTACATTACATTGTGGTTTTTTGATCTTCATCCATCTTTCTTTGAACACTACACCAATTTTTTTTTAAGGGCCATTGTTTCATTGTATTATGTGAAGTTGGTTTGATGGGCTTAGGGAAAGGGTTTGTTTTCCCTATTATTTGGTCTGAGGAAGAGGTACTCCTCTTTCCTGTCATACTAGGCCCCTGACTAATGCCATTCTAAAATGTCAGTATGATAATTTTGAATCACAAAAGGTGTGAAGGATGAAACCATTGGAATAGTAAGGTCCCTGGGGTGGAAAAGTTGATTCTTTGTATGTTTCCATGTCCATCTGCTGATGGAGTGTTTCTCATACAATCGAATTTGTCCGCATAACCCATGTGTGTTACACAGACTTGTACTATGCTGATTTTATAGCATCTGTTAGCTGGTGGGCAATGAACATTTGTCAACATGTTTCCATTTTATATTTTCAAGCTATAGCTGTTGTTTATAGTCCATTTCTGCACCTAGCATTTTAAGAAGTACTAGTTGGCAAGGGTAGTCACATGTTCATGACACAGTGAATTCTGAATAATACTTAAAAGCAAAATATTGATCAATGCATGTATTTTATGGCAGCCTTTGTCTCGCTGATAAGATATTGGCAAAGTAAGTGTCTGTTCTCTGTTGTAAATAGTGAAGTACATATCTCTCATTAACTTCATTACAAAGTTAGATATAAATGTAAAAATAAGCCCATTCATTGTAAGGCTGAGATACAAAGGTGCGTATAAACAGGTGGATTGTTTCAGAACTTTGTACTTTCATAAGTGGCTTCATTCTGAAGTCTATTTTTTTATTTGGACTGAGGTCCAAGAAGTGCATTTTGAGGTTTTTACAGTAGTGTTGGGATGATTTAGGTCTCCTGGGATGTGATGCTGTGTCATTTGGTAAGCAGTTTCCAGTGATGCAAAAGCTAGTATTGCCCTCAAATTATCGGCAACTACTGACACAATGACATACTGTCAAATCCCAGAAGACCAGAATCTTAATAATTGCAGCTTTTAGGACCAGCTGCAGAATTCATTATTTAAGTACAAGAGCCTGGAGTAAGCAAATAAAATTTAAAAACTAGAAATGGTATTCAGAAGTTTTTTATGTGGATTCTGTGTTCATTTTACATCTTGTAAAATGTTTCCAGATTTCAGTGCTTTCCACAAATTTAATTATGGTTGTATGTTGTTACTATGGGGGAACTGGTCATTGCTGAGGTATGATACAGACATTGATGAATTTGTGTTGCAGCTTTCTTCTGGTGGTTAGTTCAAACTCTAGAAGTAGTTGTTTTATAATCTGTTTTTGAGAATTGCTGTTGTTAGGATTGAACCATGTATCCTTTCAGTACTGAAGTATGCTGCTAGATGGCAAGGTGGCCATCTTCCACCTCCACCCCTCACTCCATACCATGTGTTTAAAGATTCTGTCTGAAGCTTTCTGACCATGGGCAATTCATTACACTGCACTTGTGTTGTATAATGTCTGTGGTATGTTTAATACACACATTGTTTTAGGAATTGCACTATTTCTGTTGGATTTCATGCTGACGTATTCTAACTCTTCTCTCCAATAAGAAAAAGTCCATAGAAATAATTAGCATGAATTTTAGGTTTTGCATTCTGTGTGATAATTATTCTTTTTTTTTTGCACAGATCTACAGATCACCAGAATAATTCATTGTGGGAAGACACATTTTGGGACAATGTAAACAAGGCTATCCCACAATTGGATGGAACTGATGATATTCCTGATAGGCCACAACACAGGAGGTTGGGGATAAGAGGACGATTGTTTTCAAAGAAGGCAGTGCATAAACCTAAAATTAACAGTTCCATCACCACAGTTTTTAGAAATGATGCATGTCTGGGGACTGTGGACAGCAAGAAGCTTTGTAATGTTGTCACAGAGTGTAAGAGTACTGAGTGTAGTGTCTCCGTTAGCCCAGAGGAAGAGGGCATGCATGTTGATCAAGCAGATGATACGGAAATTACAAGTGATAGCAAAAATCCAGCAATTGCTGCAGATGTAGAGACAGAAGATGAGAATGACAGTATAAGAAACACTTTGATGGTTGTTTCTAATGAGAGTAAATGCTCTGTAGCTGTGGAGGGCATAGAAGCATCGTCAGAGCATGTTCCAATAATAACAAATGATTCAGTGATGAATACTAAAAGTGATAATAGTCCCATAGGTACAATAGACATTGAGGACAGTGCTGAGATCAGTCCAGTGGAACTGGATAGGTTGTTGTTAGGTACTGAAGGTGATTCCATAGATGTTGAAAGTATGCAGTCAGTATCTCAGGATTTCTTATCCTCAGAAAACAGTCTTGATGCTTTGAAAGTAATTCATGAAGGCTCTGTACATGCTGTAACATCAGAAGTGGTAGGATCAGAATGTTTGAATAATGCATTAGAGGACATGTTAAAAATTTCTGAGGATGGAACTGTTCCTAGTGCTTTTTCAAAAGTTTATGAAGCGAGTGAATCACAAGGTATGAAATTTAAAGACACAGAATCTTGTAGTCTTGCACGAAAGAGAATTTGCAGTGGCTTTGGTCCATTTCATCCAACTGATGAGTCTTCTAATTCAGAAGGAAACTTCAAGCCAGTTTGTTTTGTGTGTTGCAACACAAATACTTCATCATGCACATCAGATGGCTCTGTACATGACTTGCATTTGAATACTTCTGGAAGTAGTTTTGAAGTGAATGGACAATACTGTGAACAGTTCAGGCAGGATGTTTTGATTGGTGATCCTTCATTTACAGCACAACCAAGTTTATCAGATGCAGATAATGAGTTGCAAGTAAATATGTTTTCCTCTAATGGTAACACATCCAGTGTGTGGTTATCTTCCGAACAGAGTTCAGAGACCTCTAATTCTTTATATGTCTCTGACATAGGTACAGACTTGTTGGCCGAGTATGATGCCCAGCCAGTTCAAGAAACTTCACTAGTGAAGAACACTTTCTCATGCAGAACTTCAGATCACCTTAACAGTTCAAATAAAACCCCAAAATCTGGCAGATGTAGTGGATTAATTCAAACAAGGAGGATAATGACACGGAATTCTAAGGTGGAATACACATCTAACAAAACTGAAAAACCACACATGAAATGCAGTGCAGGAATTGAGTCTTCAGTTAAAACAGAGGTCACTGAAGATTTGGCAAAGTGTCTTGTTCATCCCAAACCAAGTTTAGACGCTGATACTGAGATAAAAGAGATATCATTTCCCACTGTCAGTGAGCATCCTTTAGACATTTTCCCAGTTGAAGTGAAACGAATTGAATCAATTCTATGGAAGGGAAACATGGATGAGATAATAGAACTGACAGACAGTTCAGTGAAAGATGATGTGTCATCTCTGAATGAAGTGCAGAATTCCAGAGAGATACTAGATAGCTATGTACAGAAAGCATGGGGCACGGCAAAGAATAGGCATAGAGCAAATACTAATAAGAATGCTGTTGGCAAGAAATGTAAAGAAGGAATAGAACTTCCTGTGGGAGCCATAATGGAGAGGTCTGCTGTAACAACGCAGATCCAATGTGTAAATGGAGAGCTTGTTTGTCAGAACAATAATACATTGACCAAACAAAGTACATTACCAGCGTTGTTGCCTGCAGTAACAGTGCACAGTGGTAAATACATGGCACAGTCAAATGGAATATGCTCAGGGAAGCTGACAAGAAGACTGCAAAGAGAAAAACGCACTCGGTTATCTCTGTCATATAGAAGGAAGACTGCATGTCGAACATCAAAGGAACGAAACAAACCAGTAACAAATAGTTTTATGTAAGTATCTTTATATTTAGATAACACAATTTTAGCTGCATATGTTGAAATTTTTTGCTATGAAATTATTAAATGTTTGAAAAAATGTAGCTAGTGATTCGTATCACAAAATGTGTATTGCACATTGTTTGGAATTATGACTTTAACACGTTTTATGTAAGCAGAAATATGTAGTAAGTGTATGTTACTGCAAGTATTTCTTGCAGTGTGAGGTCTTCCTGTGAAAAGCATTTCATATTGAGTAAAGGCAGCTGAAGCGTGAAGCTGCATACTCACATTGTGCGAAGGCAAAGCTTGCATGGAGTTTTTTCTTTGTGTTTCTTACACATGTTTTCTTCCATTTACTTTCATAATTCTATTAACAGTGGATATCATCTTTGAAATGTAAATTTAAGCATCATTGTTATTTTTTTCTTTTGTCCTAGGTGTAGAGAATCAAGGATAGTTAAGAGTACAGAAATGTGCTTGACTTCTTTGAGGAATCTACAGTGTTTGGACAAGCAGAAGACATCTAATGGAAATAATTGGGCTGATGGGTCTATACCAAAATCACATGCTGAACTGCAGAAAGAATCATTGCCAGTCATTAGCACAGTCAAAGTGCAAGAACACGCAGTCATGCCAACAGAGTGCGTAGACAAAGACATTGGTAATAAGGTGAAGAATAATGATTGTAATAGGCGTCTGAGACACGAAGGTCATGTGCAAGGTGAAGTGGTGTCAACAGTGTGTACATCTGTACAGAATGTAGAAAATGTGGCTGGATGTAAATTGTACAGCGATTCTGTCAGAAGATGTGATAGAAGTGGAAATGCAGGGCCTGTGGTAAGGCTTGGCAGTTACAGATTGAGGACATCAAGTGCTCAAAGACAGAAGCAATTAACTAGGCATGATATTATTCTTGCACAAAAAGGATTATCAAACAGATCGCATTTTCAAGCAGGCGAGACTGGTAGTTATGTAAGTAATTCAGTAAAACATCCACTTACTGCTTGCTTAAGCAGGCATCAATTTCCAGATGTTGGTCAAAATTTGTCCAAACATGCAGACAGTACAAACAAAACAGTTCAAGAGAGCCATGTTGATCAGCTGTCAAAGGCATCTTGCATTCCAGAGACCGTGCAACCAGTTGACAGCAAGGAAAACCCTAAGAAGCATGACCAGCTTAAAAATGCATGTCTTAGTGTACAGGATTTAGAAAATGGATGTGAGATCCATTCAGGTTCATCCATTAAAAGCACTATTAAACCTCGTTCTGAATTTAGATTACCCACTGACATCCAGTTCATTTCAGGTGTGGATAACTGTGATAAAGAGGAAATACACAACAAGGTATATGAAAACTCCCATCCTATGATATATCAGAGGAAGGCTTTAAAAAGAAATGCTCTAGGTAATGCAGCTGATACTTGCATAAGACAGTGCTATGTGAAACTTGTGAGGCTGGAAGACACTTCTCAAGGAATTGGAATCAGTCCATGTAGAACCAGATTGCAAATAAAAAAGAATAGCTTTTTGGCAGATTCACATGGGTTGAAAAATAATCTACTGAAATGCATATCTAGCAAAACATGTCAAAATATAAATGGAATTTTACATTCCCACCATAGGCATGTAATTGATAATGAAGGACTTAAAACATTACATACCACTAGTAATGGAAGTATGAAATCAGAACCATGTAAAACAAATACTCGACAAAAAAACAGTCATTTATTCAGGTCAGGATGCAGAAAGCAGGGTAGCGGAATGGTCACCAGATTCCCTTCAGGACTTAGAACACAGGACAGTGGGATGTTTACTCATTTGAATGTTGAAGAAAGTTCTGCTTCAGTTCCAGCGTTAGATAATGCAGTAGTGTTTGGAGATTCTGCAGTGAAAACAGGTGGTGATATTAATCATTCAGAAGAGAACATTTTATATGTCAGTATGACATCAAAACCATGTCACAGTAATGTGACATGTGGCAATATTGAAGGTTTTGTAGATTGTGAGAAAAGTGATATTTGTTCAGTTTCTAGTTGTGTGTCTACACGATCTAAAAATGAAAAGCAACTGGACCATATTACATCTCAAAGTTGGAGTACTGCAGGTATTAATACATATCAGAAAACTGAACCTTCTTTAGAAGAAAGTGGGAGTACTGTATGTCATGTGCAAGGAGACACTTATGCTGATGGTGTGCAAATTGGACATCAAAAACACTTAAGAAGGAAAACTAGTGATGGCAAGAAGCATAGAAGTAGGAAACTATTAAATGGCTTACAACCGTATAAATTCAGTTTACTCACCAAGATGAAACCAGTTTCCATTATCCTTGAAAGGCTGGACCAGTCCATTGTAGAAAAATATTCTATGTCCATATCCAGTGTGACTTCAAGGGCCAAACAACAGAAGAGTACTGAATTCTTATCACAAGAAATGATAGGTACAGACAACAATGTTGTGAGCATCGACTCAGGTGGGCATCGGAATGGTAGAGGGAAGCTGAAACACCTCTATTATGACAAGATTCCATGTTTGGATGGGATGTTTGAGATTGGTTCATCAGATGATTGTTCAGATTCTAGAAGTTCTGACAATTTCAGGCAGTTAGAAAAATCACCAGTCACAAAAAAGGCAAGATGGCCAGAAGAGATCATAAAGAAAAATGAAAATAATTTGCCAGACCAAAACCATGAAAATGCAAGTTGTTCTGACAGTTCTTCCTTGATAGGAACACCACCAAAGGAACCACATGTTGGACCAGCAAAGAACTTGAAGAACACGTCTTCATCTTGTGAAACTGGTAGTACAGTTCACTCTCCCAGAAAATCTTTGTATCCACCTCTGACTATAAAAATACAGAAGTCACCAAAGAAAGGGAATGTAAATACAGAAGACAAATTGCATGAAAGATGTCCACATAAATCAGACAGATCAAAATCAGTAAAATGCATCTCATTTTATAGCAATAGCAACAGAAGTAGCAAGAAGGAACAAAGCAGCAGACTGAGTGGTGAGGAGGGTATTGAAACAAGACCAAAGCATGTGGCTCTCAAACAGAAGTTCACCAATGACCAAGCACATGAGCATCCTAAGGGTGTGTGTGACTTACTTCAAAAAAGAAAGAGAAAATCTTCAATTCCTCTCAGTCATTGTCAGTGTCTTGATACGGCTGCAGAACTTACCGCTACTCCATCCAGTGTCTGCAATGATGCAGGGGCCAGAGATGACCAACAGGACGCCTGTACAGAAAAACATAGGTATGTGTTGTCATCTTTCAAACCCACTTGTTAATTTTTATGAAGTTGTTAGAGGAGGTGGGTTATTATTATGTAGACTGATGTGTAGTACTTCATGAAGATAACAATTACCAAATTCACTTACAAGAAAGAATAAAAAATGCTAACAAAACATACTGTATGTTACAGAATTTTTTTAAAAACAAAAACATATCTAAAAAACTAAAATTGATACTAAAGAACACAATAATAGATAAAATGTTAGCATATGCATTAGAAACCTCGACACTAACAAAAAGAGATAGA
>JGI20166J26741_10013338_pt1 | contig 17656 bp, 12 predicted proteins | sample TergutCu122P5_FD_26741 | JGI IMG/M metagenome (IMG submission 26741)
AACTTGAATCTCCATGACCTATGCTTGGATCGTGGTTATACACGTGCAGATATGAGGACTAAGTGATTTCATCACGTTAGGCAACAGAGAGCTACCATTTTGTTCGCACAACGCAATATATTTACTAAGAGAACAGCCAGTACGCTTTAGTGCGTTTAGACCGGCAGGCGGCATTTAAATCCAGAACGCTTTGGTGCGTTAGGGCCGGCAAAGGGTTAATGAAACAATTAGGGAATAAATGGGAGTTGCAAAGGTGTAGTGGATACACTGTTAAATATGTAGATTAATTAGAGAATATGTGGGAAGGACAGTTAATTCAGGAATACACCAATTATCTTTCATGTGGTCAATACTGATAGTACTGTTCCCATCATTATATTGAGGTAAATATCCCACTTACTTACTCCATGGAGCAGAGTCCTTCTTGAGAAGCTAACCAGTTCTCTGCTAGTCAAGAAATTCCCAGCATTTTGTGGAACCCGAGGGCTCATTACCACATTCATACGTGCCTGCCACCTGTCCCTATCCTGAGCCAGCTTGATCCAGTCCATGCCCCCACTTCCTGAAGATGCACCTTAATATTATCCTCCCACCTATGCCTGGGTCTTCCAAGTGGTCCCTTACCCTCGGATTTCCCCGCCAAAACCTTGTATATGCCTCTCCTCTCCTGCATGCGTGCTATATGCCCCGCTCATCTGATTCTACTTGATTTTATCACCTGAAGAATATTGGGTGGGGAATGCAGATCATTAAGCTCATCATTATGTAGTTTTCTCCACTCCCCTGTTACCTCTTCCCTCATAGGCCCAAATATTCTCCTCAATTCCCTATTCTCAAACACCCTCAGCCTATGTACCTCCCTCAACTTGAGTGACCAAGTTTCACACCCATAAAAAACAACAGGCAAAATTTTAGTTCTGTATCTTTTATTCTTTAAATTTTTGGATAGCAAACTGGTAAATATCTACTTTACTTATCCAGCATATTTTCTCAGTTACATGCAACTAAGTTGTTGACATTTTTAATCATGTATTGTGGGTAGATTTGTTATAATCTGCATGCCATTACAGCTCTGTGGCCATGATATTGCCAATACTGCCTATATACAATAAATATTTATGACAAATCAGAAATAATTTGGAAGAATGTTACTTTCCACTGCTGTTAGCTCTAAACTATCAATAACTTATGGTATCTTTCCATGTGATTAACCCTTAACCTGCCAACGACGACTATAGTCGTTCAGCCATTTAATATTATTAAATGGCAACTGAAATTTAATCCGGTAGCCTAAGGGTTAATACATTTTGGGGTGGAGGTAGCGCTGCATGTATTCTTAACCTCTATATGAGTTGGAGGAGAGTAATCAGCTCCCCTGCCCCAGCTAGTTCAGACTGTTGAAAAAGTTTCCTGTACCCACTGGATAAGAGGGTGTGTGGGCCATTTTGAAATTAAGAAAATTCTTTCCCCTACAGGAAATTCAACCACAGTTCTTTGGTAAGTGGTGCTTATTAAACTCTAGTAATTTTTGCACCAAGGAACAAATGCAAAAAACTGAAGACATGATGTGACCTACTCTGTCTCAGAATAGGTCATGGTGTTGTAATCCTTGGTTTGTGAGAAAACCTCATTCACATTAAAGAATAATTTTTCAGAACTTACAATACTAATTAGCATGTGTTCTGAGATCCATTAACTTATTAATTTTATTTGGAATAAGGAGGAATTGCATGAGGAGTGGAAGGTGTCAATCATTTTACCTGTCTATAAGAAGGATGATGACACAGACTGTAGTCATTATAGAGGCATACTACTTTTGTCAACTACATACAGAATTTTAACCAACATGCTGCTGTCAAGGTTAACTCCATATGCAGAGGAAATTACTGGGAATCATAAGTGCTGATTTCTAGGCAACAAGTCAACCCTGATTGTATATTCTGCATTTGTCAACTATTTAAGAAAAAAAAAATGGAATACAGTGAATACAATGAAGCAGTGCATCAACGACTTCAAGACAGCCTATGATTCAGTTCAGAGGGAGGTCTTGTATGATGTTCTCATTGAGTTGCGTATCTCCATGAAACTGCTACAGCTAGTAAAATCATGTCTAGATGAAACCTATAGCACAGTCCAGGAGTGCAAACATTTGTCTAATATATTTCCTATTATAAATGGTTTTAAACAAGGAAATGCTTTATCACCATTGCTTTTGAGTATGCCACCAGGAGAGTTCAGGTAAACCAGGATGGCTTGAAATTAAATGGTACACATTAGCTTCTAGTTTATGCTGATGATGTTAATAGATTGGGCAGAAGCATACATACTATAAAGAAATACACAGAAGCTTTAGTAGTTGCTAGTAAGGAGACTGGACTAGAAGTAAATGCTGATAAAACTAAGTACATGGTCATTTCATGAGATCATAATGCAGGATGAAGTCAAAATATAAAGGTTGACAATAGCTCCTTTGCAAGGGTGGAAGAGTTCATATATTTGGGTACAACCTTAAAAAATCAAAATTCCATTCAGGAAAAAATGAAGAGCAGACTGAAGTCATGGAATGCTTGCTATCATTCGGTGCAGAATCTTTTTTGCCTTCCAGTTTGCTATCTAAAAATATATAGATTAAGATATATAGAACTATCATTTTGCCTGTTGTTTTGCATGGGGTGAAACTTGCTCACATTAATGGGGGTACGTAGGCTGAGGATGTTTGAGAATAGGGTGCTGAGGAGAATATTTGGGTCTAAGAGGGATGATGTAACAGGGGAGTGGAGAAGACTATGTAATGGGGAACTTAATGATGTGAACTGCTCACCAAATATTACTGGGGTGATCTCATCAAGAAGAATGTGATAGGCGGGGCATATAGCATGTATGTAGAGAGAGGTGTATATAGGGTTTGGTGGGGAAACGTGAAGGAATGAGACCACTTTGAAGACCCAGTCGTTGATGGGATGATAATATAAAATGTATCTTCTGGAAATAGGATGGGGGGCATGGACTGGTTTGATCTGGCTCAGGATAGGGCCAGGTGATGGGCATTTGTAAACGCGGTAATGAACTTTTTGGTTCCATGAAATGTGGGGAATTTCCTTACTAGCTAAGAATCGGTTAGCTTCTCAAGGATTGCTCTATAAAGCAAGTAAGCAAGCATTACATTACTGTCCATCACACCCAGTTAGCAACCAGTCGCATTTGCGCAGTAGTCTTCAAGGATATTTCTGACACAATAATATAATGAAATAATAACATGGCTGCGATATTTAAGCAAACATCAACCGTTACTATATCCTCTTGTATCAGACAGACCTATGGACACGGGGATCCACACATATAAGTAACCATGTATCAGAGAAACTAACATGCCATTCATATGGACACTGCGGCCGGCGGGAGGGGTATTAAAAGCCACAGATGATGCACACAGTACTCATCTGTACCGTCTGTACTATATATATAATCTGTGGTACCGTCTAACATGGAGTTACACCCTGACGGTGTTATCAGAAATCATCCGTGAGGTCTGGATAGGTATTTCTGCTACAACAATATGTTTTGAAGTTCGAAGGGTACTTGTGGGTGCTTGTTTTTAGAAGTTTGTCCTTTGTGTGGGTATAGTTTACGGCGTCAGAGTTCCTAAATTAATGTTGTTTTAAGATGTCAGTTTCATATATGAAGCGCATAAAAATTGTTGCTTCTATAGTTGTTTGTTTTCTGATTTGGCAAATAGTGCGACATTTATCATCTTTTTCTGAGTTCTCGAATCAGGTGAGTTCGTCGAATACGATATTGTGGTAAGGAGTTTTGTTCGTGGTGTTGGATGTTCGTGACTTAAGCATTGCGTAGTCATGTAAAATGCGTATAAAATTGTGTTGTTGCCACGTAAGATTTCTTGACATCCTACTCGTCGATGCAGGGTTATATCTTCACCGAAATGATATTTATTCTCGATGGACGTGCTGTCTTAATTGTATTTTTCCGACATTTCGAATGAACCATTTGGCGTGGTGTGATATTGCCAGCCTTGTACGGAAGAGACCTTTTTTAATACTAGTGGTAACAGGGTGCAGGTTGGTTTATGGCAACGTGATGTTTTGTAAGAAATTTTAAATGATGGTACTTACAATATGTTGTAGGGTTTGAGTCGTCACTGGGACGCTGTGGTGCCATCAACATTGGTTCCACCAGTAGTGATATCCGTGTTCTATGAAGCTCTTTGTCCAGATTCAAGAAGTTTTTTTACAAAACAGTTACTGCCCACTTTTGAGAAACTTCCACATTTGATACAGATTAATTTGGTTCCATATGGGAAAGCTAAGGTGAGTTTTTTTGGATATAGTCTTTTACTTTTGATTTGTTATATACTGTGGTTATTCTGATACACATTAAAACTGGTAGAATTTCACTGCTAAAGTTTGTCAGGTAGGGTATAAGTTAAAGTGAATGATATAATTTCAATGATGTGAACTGTGGTACTTTGGATAGCCTGGCTGCAGTCCCAAGCAAGGATGTAGTCTGAAGGTGCAATACTTGTACCAGTATTGTTTGCTACTAAGAGTGTTGTGTTACCCTTGAGCTTAATCTTGGAATACTGTAATGAAATGGGTCATGTCTGTATCGTCCTGAGATGTATTGTATGTACTTTAATAACTGCACTTCTACAAATTATAGCTGTTATAAAACTAAGGATATGAACAAGAGAATTTCACTTGTTGCAGACAGAGACAGTGGGGGGCAGCTACATTTTCACTTGTCAACATGGCCCATTGGAGTGCCAAGCAAACAAGATACATGCATGTGCCATTGCCAAGGTGACACAGCCTGACATACTGCTCAAGTACACAACCTGCATGATCAGTGATAACATGAACCCAGAGAAGATTGGAGAAGAGGTTAGACCATGCCAGTGATAGGTGGTCCAGAAATCTCATATACATCTATTTAAAAATGAGCCTTTTGTAAGTAAAAGTGTATGATGTGAGCCCTTCAGGAAGTATTTATAATTTACAGTAAGGCGTAGTGTCGTATTTATTTGGTGTAATGTCTTGGAATTGTCAAACAAATGAATATTTAACCTTTGTTAACAAATATCACATTTAATACTTTTAAACACCATTGTACCAGATCTCATGTTTGTGGTATAGGGAAATTGTACCCCAACTCCATGTGTAGAGGCAGTTTTCTTCCTGTGATTCCAGTGTGCCCAGGAGCATGGTGTGAGGTGGAAGTTAGTAGCAGAGTGTGCAGCAGGTATGGAAGGAGATGAGCTGTTGAAACTTCATGGTGAGGCAACTAATGCATTACATCCAAGAGTGAGCTTCATTCCAACTGTCTTACTGGATCAGGTAATACTTTGGCAAGTGATGTTTTCCTATGCCAAAATACCACTTCTTTTACATGGGTCCTTCCATTAGTCATGGCAACTTTTTTTTTTTATGACCAGGTATGTGGCAGTGTGAGAAGTGGAGAAATGTAGTACTTGTGCACATATTTGAAAGTGCATGACAGGTACTCATAAATTTTCCTATCAGCTAGAATATCTGCATGAGTGCCCATGCATTTTGTGCACAAGCATCATTGTGTGGTGACCTTGTTTGGTGATGGGAGGTCCGTAAAGTGAGCAGAGAAAATGGCAGTTACCTGTTGCAGAAATGCACAGTAGTGTCATGCAGAGCTATGGTAAGCACTAGGTCATTGTGCTATTCTATATTGAAGCCTTGCAAAGTGGGTACAGGTATTCAAAAGCAGAAGAGTGTCAACTGCCAACATGCCCTGCGGTGGACATTGTGCATCTGTTCAAACAGACATGTCAGTAGCCATAATTGGACAGTGCATGGATGAAGATAGGCACTGGACTATGTAGGAATTAGCCAAGCATACGGGGATTTCCAATAGTCTGTGGTGCTTCAAATTTTATGACATAACTTAAAATCTGAAAGATTGCTGCAAAATGGGAGTCACATCATTTAGATGAGATGCAACAGTGGATGCACTATGAGGAATGTTGTATTCATTTGGAACGGTTTTTTCATAAGGGGACATGTTAAAACATAGCATTCTGATCAGTGAAATGTGAGAAAGGGTCTGTGAACCGGAATTCAATGGCAGCCCTCAGAATGCTGTCAGTCACGGTCACCATAAAAATGCAAGGTTGGACAAAATCTGTCACCCATGAAGCTGATTACCATTTTGATGTGTGAGGTCCATGGTATTCAAAGTGTAGCAGCCATTGTGTTGGAAATGACGTGTAATTAGATGAAATGGTATATGGTGCAATGTTTGTGCTGTATAGACATAAGAGACAGGGTTATGTGAATGCACCTCATTGTTACGTTGTTCGTATGTTGCGTGTCTTGTTGTTAGCATACATTAACCTTTTAAATGCCAAGTTAAATCCCAGCTGTAAGTCCCAGCTCGCCGAATTTTTCTGAGTGGGCATTTAAATTTTTTGCATGCTTTTCGAAAAACATATTTATTTCGCGAACCAAGTGACATAAATTTGCGAAATAAATGACATTTTGTTGAAAAAGGTACACACATTGGTCAGAATGCCTTAAAAGTGCCATAAATATACTTACTGCATTTTACAGAAGATAGATTTCTAGAAATTAGTGAATATGCATTTTGGTCGAGGCTTCAGCTATTTCTACAGAGGATGGGCTGAAATAATTGTTACAGTATGTTCTTTGTGTGATAGTCTGTGAAACATGCTCTGTTGACGCACAATGCGACATCACATTTCACACACTTAGACCTCACCGTTCGCGTTACAGCTCACTCTGAACACACGCGACATCACCTCTTGGTTGGGTTGCGGCCTGACCAGTGCTTGTTGTGGCGTGTATCTAATCTGCTAATGTTCGCAGATGCAAGGGCAGGTCTCCCTACAGCCCTGGATGGTCGGGGTTCATGCCCAGTCCTTGCCAGTATCTCCCTGACAAGGGTGAGTCGAAAATCTCTCTGTGAGATTTTCTTCCCACCACATGTAGACAGCAAGATGTAACTGTTGAGAATGGTCATGTCTAACAAGTGGAAAAAGAGTTTCTTAGTCCACTTCCATGTTCGATGGCTGGCAGTATAGTTGTTGGCCATCCTGTCGGCCTTGTCGACATAGCCCATGTGGCGATTGTAATCGGCTACAATTGCTGGCTTTATTGCGTTTCCGTGTTCATCCCAAAAATTGCCTTTGCTGGGTGGATCATGAATGTTTGTCAACATGCCCATGTCTCTCTTGTCCCTCCACACCACAGCTGTCAATTCACCCCTGGTCCTTAACTGAATATCACCCCGTTTGAGTCTCAGTGTCTTGTGTTTTAGGTCCTTTGGCACCCTCCATCTGTTTAGTCTCACGGTCCCGCAGCAGTAAATTTTTTTCTGGATCAGGTCATCATATAGATCAGGGGAGGAGAAAAAGTTGTCCATGTACAACTTATGACCAACTCCTTCTACTCTTCTTGTCAGATTTGTCACTGTGGCATGGGTTGCTGTTGGGTGTTGTGTCACCCTCTGTCTGTCTTTACCCAGATACACATCCATGTCATAGGTGTAACCGTTGGAGTCACAGAGTTTGTACAGTTTGATGCCGAAATGTTTGCTTTTTTTAGGAATGTATTGTTTGAAAATGACCCTTCCCTTGAATTTCACTGTGACTTTGTCTACAACCAAATGTTCGGAAGGATTGTAAAATTTTGCAAAGTTTGTCCTCAGAATTTCAAATAAGCCCCTTATTTTCCATAGTCTGTCATGAATGTCAACCGTCCTGTTATTGTCCATGAAATGCAGAAACCATAGTATGTGGTAAAATCTAGAACGTGCCATTATTTGTCTGTAGAATGCACAGGAAAGCTGCTCCAATTTCGTCCTCTAATCTGCCTTGAATTGTATGTCCCATCTGTAGCGTCAGAGCCAGAAACACGAACATTTCGGCCTCGGTCACGTCACACTGGGGATGATGTTTCTCGTCAGTATTGACCAAGCAGTCGTGGTAGTACCGATTCGTCTCCACAACCAGCAAAGTAATAATTTCTGTGAAGAACAGCATCAAAACGCTCAGTGGAGTGGACTGCGCAGTGACGTGCTGCCTCACTGCTTTTCCCTTTGGGGGTCCCATTAAATGGGTGCAATACATGCATTCGGGGGGGGTAAGGGGACAGTGTCCACTGCATGGATTGTGGCTGTTGACATGCCACATTCTCAACAACATCGTCGTCCTCAGAAGTGCTCGCGGAAAAGTCTGAGCTGGACACAGCCTGTGAAAGGTGAGATTTTCGCGACGGGCGTGGCTCCATTTCTTCATCTTCCGTACCAGATGTGTCGTACTATTCCTCGTTGCTGTCGGAATCCATAACGACTTCCCATATTTGGTTCAGAGACAGCTGACGAGGCCGTTTAGCACATGAAGACTCACTACGTTCCATTTTGTAAACAAGAAAAACACAGCCACCACCTTCAACAGCAAACTCTCAACTGTATTCAAACGATTATCTGCAAGTCAGTGAATGGAAAACTTGCCTGTCCCTTTTACAGCCTCTGTCCGGGTGCTAGGTGAACCCAAGAGGTTTTATGACCTAAACATTCCACTTGCTAAATGCAAGAATAACATACCTGTGCAGAGAATCTTAAGAGCTTATGGCACTTAGGCACTGAAGGCTAATAAGGGCCTAAGGTTGGGTTGACAAAGTATTCTTAGAAAGATATTAGTCCACAGATGTTGAAAAGTGTTTTCAGTGTTGCCACAATGTAAAGACAGAGACACAAATTGGGCCTTCAGTGTTGACACTTTTACCTCTACTAAAAGTACACATTGGCAGAATTCAAATGAACTGGCCACTCGACCAAAAGTACCCATTAGTAGCCTAAAGGCTAATGAGGTTGTTTGTGTTGCAGAACCAGGACAACCAGCCTGCAATATTGAAGAACATGCTGAAGGAGGTGTGCACACGATTGCAGGAGAAGGTGGGTAGCTTTCCCTTCACTCTAGAAGCACTGCTTCAGTAAGCAGCTTCTTATTTATGTGCTCGTAAATTGTGTACCAATATCTGTTTGCATGCAGCCACCAATGTCGCAGCATTATTATTAAACCAGTTTGTTTATGTGACGTTTTATGTTCATATGACTATAAACTGGCATGTCCTGCTTCACATTTAGGTATGAGGCAGTGTCATATAATAAGATGTATGTGAATTGGACGTTGAGATTTTTTGAAGAACATTACAAGGAAGGAAGCTTCTTTATCACTTCCACTGGAACAGGACTGGACATACAGTGTAACAGCAGTTCTTATAATATCATGAAAGAAATATGTGTCATTCATTGCAGTATTAGTGTAAAGTGAAATATCTGTATCCAGTTTTTCTGGTGGGGAAATGGGGAAGGTGGATGAATATGGTAAATGACGTTGCAGGCAAGCATTAAATGTGTGAGAAACATGAAGCAAATAACAGTAGAATTTGAAAAGGGTTCATTTTCCACTTAGGCATGCAATATAGTAATTTATGTTTTAACTCCTGTGTGCCAATCAATTAATTAACAAGAAATCTGTAATTGACAGCTGTTTAGCTGAAACATTAAGTTTCAGACAGAACAGTACCAATTCCAAGCTGGGAATATTTAAATCATATTTGATAACTGATACATGTGCTGTGACTGCTGGTTTTGGCTAGTAAGTAGCCATTTTCAAGTCAATTCCAGACACTTGTACATAGATATTATATTGATAAATGTCTGGAAGTGAGTTTTTGGCTGTTTATGAGCTGAAACATCTAGTCACAATATGTATCAGTTATCAAATATAATCTCATTTTGTATTCTGGGGATCGAATCCTGGGGGCAAGATTTTTCACACCTGTCCAGAGTGGCCGTGGGGCCCACCCAGCCTCTCGTACAGTAGGGGCTGGGTCTCTTCCTGGGGTAAAGTGGCTGAGGCGTGGTGTTGACAACCCACCTGATCTAGTGTTGGGGTTCAAGAAAGAGTAGAGCTGTACCTCTACTCCGCTTCTGGGGCCTTGTGGTCTGTTGCAGGGGTAACTTTAACTGGATATTTTATACAGAGTTCCAGTTTTATAACCATTAACGTTATGTTACTTTTGCTGTTTTTCCTCTCAGAATGGTTATTCAGGAAATATTATGGGTCAACAGAGAGAATTATGCAAAAGAGATGCAGTAAAATCACTCCTTTAGGAATGATGCATCTAATGAACTAATAATTATACATTGTTTGTATGGGAAATTTTCAGGGACCATAAGGTGGGAGAACAATGCATAGGGAAACAATGGATAGAGGTTTCCCTGTTTATGCAGTGTGTGCTTCTTCTTGCCACATTCTGTCCTAAAGGATGACCCACCTTTCTTTCTTCAAGACATTTTACCTGAAGTTTCCACGTAGATTAGCCGCAAGGTGTTATTAGCAGATTTTTTGGGTTTCATTTCTCTTCTTACTGCTGCTAGGCACCATCCTGGGTACTGATGAATTGAGATGGTGCAAGCTGTGTTTAACCTTTTAAAGCCTACTGGTTTCGTGCACCAACAGATTTCACATTTAGGAATTGTACATTCCACCCACATTGCATTTATTTGTTTTGTATTTATCTCAGAACAAACAGTGACTTCTGTCCCATACAACAAAAACTGATTGGTTTTTAAAACCAAGATGCACGGTGTTTACTGCCCAGTATGAACTGGGTCTTTAAATAGAGGATTCTGTGCTTCGTCTTTAAAGGGTTAATCTGACTGTATGTATGCGTATTCTAGTGCAGTATCTGGTGCAATATCTTCAATATAATTGCTGCAGACTCATTGGGATGCCAATTTATTTTATGTTGGGTCCACTGCTAATGCCAGGTGTCACATAATCCTGCTTCATAATTGGGAGGTTCTGCGTTTAGATCTCGCCCTAAAGATGACTGTGCTGACTGACATGGTTTTCTTCAGCCCTCTAGGTTGGCTTGTAGGATTATTCATGGGTGGTCATTGTTTTTAATGGAGCATCTGGATCCTCCAGAATGGTAACCATGTTTGCAGGTACACTGTATTATGACCCTCAGAATCACAATATAAATTTATCTTTTTTTTATGTATTTATTTTTAGTTTCAGTGTTTCATTTACCTTAGAATCGTGCAACTTAGTGTATGACCTTATTACTTATGTGACTTAAAGGGAATGAAATGTAACTCATGCATTGTAGTACCAGTAGCCCATATTTTTCTCACCTCAAGTTTTGTTTTCTTACCAATCATGCCCCTTTACAGTGCATCAGGGAAGATGGTAAATTGCAAAATGTTCCATATTACTTCTATTTTAAATTAGTGAAGTTTAATTTGTAATATTGGTTTACTGACTTACCAATCATTGTTGAGGTATTTGTATGTAGCTGTCCTGCACAAGAAATATAATTTAGACAATAAGAAGAGAATATATATGTTAATATGTTTTTTTTCCCTTAGCAGTTGTCATAATAGTTAACTTCAATTATAATAAGCTGTGAAATACCTCCATACTGTTAAGAATAAATGTCTTGATTTAATGTGGCATGAAGTCTGAATACGGCACTTCAGGCCTTGGCTGACCAAGAAGACTTGCAGGACAATAGAAATGAAGATGAACAGAGTTCTAGCAAAGTGAGGGTTGAAGATAGAAGTTGGCAGCCTTGTTATGATGTAAGCAGAAATATGTGTACCAAATGTATGTAAATTTGTACAGCCACAGAGAACTCTCAAGCACATTGTGAGCTGTTACTGAATATGATGGAAACTATCAATATTCAGAGTAATCATTTGTGTCCTCTGTTTTTGTGTGTGTGCACTGAATGCGATACTAACTGCAGCACTGTATTTGCCTGCATGTGTTGCTGCACCAAAATGTGCCTCCATTATATTGTTGTGGAGTATTATCACTAATATATGAGGCGTGTTCAAAAAAAGACCAAACTTTATAAATAGCGCGCCAACCAGCATTGAGGGTGTGCTGTGGCTACTGAGTGCACCTAGCGGCAGGTTTTGACAGCAAACTGCCATTTGCCCCATTTCGCTATGAGCATTAGTCATCGAGCTGCATTGGCTGAACTGAGCACATGCACAAGCTGTTTGTCGGATTAGTGACAAAGTGACAATGAAAGAGCTTGAAGAACAACGTGTGTGTGTGTGTGTGTGTGTGTGTGTGTGAAATTTTGCTGCAAACTTGGTAAAAATTTTACAAAGACATTTCACTTGCTTAACCAAGCATATGAGGAGGACTGTATGAGCTGAATGCAGTGCTATGGGTGGTTGAAGCATTTTAAAGAGGGCAGAATGTCGGGTCAGTGAAGATCCCAGACCTGAACGACCTTCCACATCAACAGGCGATGACCATGTTGAGAGAGTTCATGCTGTGATTCGTGGAAATTGTTGTTTAACTGTCCGAGAAGTTGCTGACAAAGTGGGCATCAGCATAGGATCTTGCCATCAAATTTTGACTGAAAAACTTCAGATGTGTCACGTCAGTGCAGAATTCATGGCACATTTGTTGACTGACGATCAGAAAGAGAACCGTGTTGAAATCAGTTAGGAACTGCTTGCCAATGCAAATGGTAATGAAAACTTTCTTAAGAAAATCATAACAGGAGATGAGACGTGGGTTTATGGGTGTGATGTTGAGACCAAGATGCAATCATTGCAGTGGATGGGGAAAGGGTCGGTCAAAGATCAAGGCGATGTTGGTTGTGTTATATGATTGGAAAGGCATTGTCCATCATGAATTTGTACCATGTGGTCAGATGGTAAACAAACAGTTTTATCAGGAAGTTTTAGCGCGTTTGAGGGATGCTGTGCGCAGGAAGAGGCTTGAATTGTGGGAAAACCAGACTTGTATATTACACCACGACAATGTGCCGGCTCACTTGTCGCTCGTCATCGGCAGTTATCTGGCAAAACATCAGACATCCATTTTGCCCCATCCACCCTATTCTCTGGCCTTAGCCCCAGCAGACTTTTTTCTGTTTCCCAAACTTAAAACCACTTTGAAAGGATGTTGTTTCCAAACCATAGAGGAGATTCAGGCAAATGCGATAAGAAGACTGCACGCCATCACAGAAAGGGCGTTCCAGGAAGCATTCCAACAATGGAAGAAATGTTGGGAACGGTGTAGCACCAGTATAGGGGACTACTTTGAAGGCAACAGTGCTTAAAATGTTGTAAAATGAGCAATAAATTCTTTATAGTGAAAGGTCAGTTGTTTTTTGAACATGTCTTGTATTCTGAAAGTACACAGTATTTTTGTGCCTCGGAACACATCATGAACTTTACGGATGGAGGGGAAGATTGAGGAAATGGTGTTAATCTGAGGTAATGTGACATAATTCTGATGAAGAACATACTTTTTCCACATGAAGTGCTTCAGCTGTAAGGAGAAGACTGATCTTTTATTTGTCGAGTCATGTGTGTGTGTGTGTGTGTATATGTATGCACTGATTTTGATATTAACAGCAGCACTGTACTTAATAATGTGCTTTACTGTACTAAAATATGGCTCTGTGTTATTGTTATGGTACTAGTAGAGGTAAAGGTCACCCCATGACATATCTGTGCAGGCACAGGGGAGGCAAAGGTGTAGCTCCAGGTCACTTAAAACTTGGAAACTTGGCATTAGAAGGAGGTGGGTGGTCAGCACCATGCTTTGCATGCTTTATCCCTGGGGAAGACATGTTACCCAATGTACGGGAGGCTGGGTGAGCCTTGGGGCTTGCTTCCACCGGGATTTGATCCTCAGACCATCCAGCCTCTAGGAAGGCACTGTACCTACTACTCTATCTGTGTTACGATATTAGTATCATCATAAATGACCCTCAGGGTGGACAGTACCTTTATGCTCTCATCCCACGATATGCACAAAATTTACTGTGTAGCATATTAAATTGTTGTAATATGACGTCTTGATCAAGGCCGTTTAGAGGTGTGTGGTTTCCTACATGAAATATTCCATTTGTTGAACACAGACTGTTCTTTTGTGTATTTTATTTTGTTTTAAGCTAAGCCTGAATGTTCATAAGGGTAGTGTGTAATGACAGATGTATTTTGGACATTGTACATTGTCTGGAGTTTTCTTCAAACATGTTTTGGAATTTTAAAGTTTTGTATTGTGTGCATTTTATAAATCAATGTACTCGCTTTATTTCACCAACAAAATGTGCAAAGTTAACTATATACAGGGGTGCTGATAAGTCCTTAGCCCAACCAGGAAGGAAACAAGCTACTTCGACAGAAGATTTTGTGAGCACCCTGGTATTAAAGGCACATCTCTGACAGGTTGCGGTACAAGTGTACCACCTTCAGGGAGAACAGTGCCAGTTTTAAAAACCAATTGCCATGATAAGCTATTATTTACAATTTACAGACTGAAAAACCTTGTAAGTAACAGCATATTATTGGATATTGTTTTTCCAAATGGGCACTGTTCTCCCTGATGATGGTACACTTGTACCACAAACTGTCAGAGATGGTATCTGTATGTAATTAACACTGTGCATCTGTTTGATGAAATAAATGGAGTCTATGGATGTTTTGGAAATTGGATCTGTTTCTGACTTAAGGTGGAAAGGGAGGAACATGTTTTTATTCACCTGGGCACACTAAAAGGAGCTAATATTAATTATTGATGCAGTGGTTGTGCTTGTAAGAAACTCTGAGGATGGACAGTGTCCAAATTAATGGCCATGTTTACTGTTCCATTCTGTGGAAATTATGGTTGTGATATTACAGGATGGCTGCAAATTAATGAACAGTTTGGAGGGCCTGTAAGTTCCTACTGAGAGCACATGAACAACTTTTTTACTATGAAGGGGTCTCCCCAACATTCAAGCTTGTTTCTGTATTTGCAAATTGCATAATTTTTCCACTCATGGCATGATGATTGGATGAATTGCAACACCATGATATATGTAAAAACTTAATTTATCAAAATGCAGTCACCCACATTCCAGATTTTTTTTTTCCTCCCACATGGTCAGACGTACTCAGTGTGGTCTCCTTTGGTAACCTAACACATGCCTGCCTTACAGGTATTCCAGTCCACACTTGTATCATATCCTTGTCATCTGAGGTTATGACATTCCAAATTGTGTCTTTGAATTCTTGCATGGGCTGGAAAAAAAATTCAACTCTGAGAGACTGCATTGTAGTACAAAAGTATTCAGTATGTGTTTGCAGTAGAAAATTACAAGCTATCTAAATTGCCCCTAATTTGTAGCCACTCTGTATTTTGCAAGTGCTTGCACGTCATTTTATTTTGTGTTATTGCAGTTCACATTGATCACAGGATTTCCAAGAAAGATAAATGTTTAGGAGTTTTATCATCAGTATTTTTAATCTGTTTTTGATCTGTTTCATTGTGTGTGGGTTTGATTATTGATTTACTCTTTTAGACTTTTGTATTTTTGAGCAGACTTTGTTATTTATGTTGAATGTTTATATTATTCAATTTCATAAATTATTTCTCAAGTCACAGTATAAGAAAGAAAGGAGATTAATAGCACAATAGAAAAAAAAAAAGATAGAATACTGCACACTATAGTAATTAAGAAAATGGACTGAGATCCCATAAGTTCTATTCACTAAATTAAATGTTTCTGAAAAGTAAAATTCTAACAAAGAAATAAACACACAATATCTGGCATAGTCCTCCATGACATGGTAATAGCTGCTGAGCTAGTTAAATTTCCCAACTTTTATGAAACCAAAGGGTTCATTATGGTGTTAGCAAGAGCTTAAAATTGGTCTCTATCATGGGCCAGATGGATCTATCCCAAATTGTTACGCGCGATTTTTCCTAAGATTGGTTTTAAGATCCTTTTATCTGTGCTTACATCTCGCAACTGGCCTGCCCTTAATTTAGTCCAAAATAGTATATGCAAAGAAACTGTACATTTTATTTGTGTAGGGAATGCTGGATGAAAGTTGTGTGATTTCAGGCTTCCGCCACGAGGTATATAAGAATTGCGCTCTTCAGGGTTATTATGCAGCAGGTAGTGATAATTTCTTACTGATGTTTTGGGACAAACTGTCAGTCCCGCATTGTCAGTAAGAAATTACCACTACTCCTCGTGTAATAACCCAGAAGAGCGCCGTTCTCAGGAAGAAAGATATTTCATAAAGTTGTAAATCCATTTATCCAGAGTTTTTATTGTACAACAAGAAACATTATGTCTTAGTTTTTACCATAATGGAAGTGATGCTTTCTTACATTGTGACTGAGCAGGACTGTGTACCTACCACTAAGTAGTGCAGCTAGTGCCTGGCTTTTATGTTCTTGAGTTACAGTATTGGACCTTAATTTTGGAGTTAGCATAATCCAGGTTTTCCTCACCAAATGTTATTAATGTGCTTAAATGGAATGACTTAACTGCAATGCTGCTGGGTGGAATGTGAAATGTGATTGATGTGCAAAGTATTCGTGTCTGTCGGTCCTCATTATGCCAGTAACACTCAAAATTCCAACTGTTCTGCTAGCTGTACTACAAATTTTTAGCTGCAAAAAAAAAAAAGGTCTTTGCACTACTGGGATGTTATGCAGCATTCATTGTTAGTTAATGACGTTTTGGAACAACCTATCTCGTCCATCTTCAAGGGTTGGATGGGATCAGTGGTGTCCCAAAATATTGGTAATTACCAATAAATGCTGTGTAACACCCCAGAAGAGCGAAGGTCTCCTTTATGCTGCAACGGAAGCCTGAAATTGCACAAGAAATAAATCTGAAGATCTGGTACATATGCTGAATGGGAACTAGTGTTCTCTGTCAGAAGCTGTTGGAGGATCAAAAGTTGTTTTAAGGATTTTTAAAGTGAAGCAAAAAATTTGGATAGGTATAGTTACCTTCAAGAGAGGGTGGAAACCACAGCTTGGCAATATGAAACATTGTTATTTTTAAGTATGTTTTTGGTGTTGGGTTGCAGAGACCGCAGTCGGTACCAGAGTGTGGCTGATGCTTCCAGATGTGGCAGGGCTCCTAACAGACTGATGCAACAAACTGACACATATTCATGTGTCTTCAGATTCACAGACCCCAATCTCCATTTCCTCAGAATTCACCACAAGAACATACTCTCTGCTGTCAGTAACATAAACTCTTTGTATAGTGAACATATTTGTTTCTTTATCTGTTCAGCTGTTATGTGTCCTCCAAAGGAGTGCATGTGTTAAAGTTTCTTTACTTATGTTGTAGAATTAAAATGTGAATTATCTTCTACTTCTGGCACATAGTGTTTAAAGTAATCTATACAGTGCATGGTTAGTACATTCTGCTGCTCTGTTCCTGCCTTAATCCATTATTTAACTATGAGGTGGAAGTGATAAAATGGGTGGGGGTGTGGAGAACAAAATGTATCCATCATATATGAACACCAGTTTTGCTTGTACTGTATGGTGAGTGCAGGGAAAGGTATTGGGGTGATGCCTGTTCCATGTAGTTACTTCTGTTTCACAAAATTTTAAGCCCTCCATCAAACTAACTATAACAGGCCACATCTCAAATACACCTCCTTATCATTGTTTTAGCAATCATGTAAGGCCTCCATGAAACCATCTACAGTAAAATGTCGCTGTAACGAACGCCAGTATAACGAAATGTTCAGAATTGCGAAATTATTATCAGGTCCCGTCCCTTTTCCCTATTTAATGTGTGTT
>JGI20166J26741_10014449_pt1 | contig 17654 bp, 19 predicted proteins | sample TergutCu122P5_FD_26741 | JGI IMG/M metagenome (IMG submission 26741)
GCGGAAATAGACATAATATCTAAAAATAAATAATAATACATGAAAAAATGTAGAAAAAAGACATACGAAAATCAGCATAAAAACAGCATTTTGCTGTTTTTTTATTGACCTTGATGTAAAAATATGGTATTTATAGAATATACAAAAGAAAAAACATTGTAAAAAGGAGAGTGCCCGCCATGGTGGATGAAAAAATCCTTAAATTAAGAGAAGAATTAAACAATAGTATAAAATATGAAAAAGATTATGAAAAAATATACAAACTCAGTATAGACCTGGACAGATTAATAACAGAGTATTACAATGCAAAATTAAAACAGATGATGAAGGTGTGAGAAAAATTTAGCAATAATCCTCCGGCACAATATGTGCCGGAGGATTATTGCTATCAATTATTACAAATATGATAAAAGTATTACAATAATATAACATTTTCAATATTTATTTACAAAATACAGGTATTATGCTAGAATAAAGACAACAAATGAGTTTTACATAAAAAATTGCATGAAGCAGGTTGAAAAAGTGCGGTAAATGTGGTATAATTGGTTATGTGATACTCGCTTTACATATTCAGGAGGTGCTGTTTTGAGAAACACTATATTAAAAAGCATTATAATAATACAACTGGTTTTTGTAATGAGTGTTTTTTTTGTACCAACTGTGTTTGCAACACCAATTCTAGACCCTGATAAATATTACCCTAATCTTCAGGATAGCGGCACTTCATTCGTAAATAAAGCTAATACTATTTTGGGAGCTGTTCAGGTAATTGGTTCTATAGTATCAGTTGTGATGCTGGTGGTTATAGGGATAAAATACATTACAGGCACTGTGGAGGAAAAAGCAGAGTATAAAAAGTCGATGTTGCCATATGTTATTGGTGCAGTTTTACTGTTTGCTGCCAGTCAGTTAGTGCAGGCAATGTATAACTGGATTACTGCACTAAATAAATAATCTGAGATCGGGGGTATTGGTATGAAAAGAATTCTTATCACATTCTTTATTTTCATAATAATACTTGCAGTATATCCGTATCAGTCTCAGGCAGTCAACCCTCAACTACCCAAGTCACTTGGAGAAATGATTAACTCCGCAGATGATTTTAGTAAGATTGGAACTGCTGACAAAAGTGTTATAAATATGGATGAAATAAGAAAAGTTTCAGATATGGTTTATAGTATTTTTCTGGCAATAGCTACAGCTGCTTCTGTTATAATAGCTACAGCACTGGGAATAAAATTTATGACCGGCAGTGTTGAAGAAAAAGCGAAAGTCAAAGACAGTCTGCTGCCGTTTGTACTGGGATGTGTAGTTGTATTTGGAGCATTTGGTATCTGGAAAATTGTAGTTATTATTGGAAATAATCTGGAAACTGCGGTTAACACAAATTCAAGCACATCGCAAGTTTGTATGATTAAAGAATATCAATATAGTTCTTAATATTATCTCATAATTATAAAATAAAATGAGATTTTAAATAATAGAAAATAATATGAAAGGAGTCCTTATTATGAACAAATCTACTAAATATGTAAAAATAGTTACAGTATTATTAATAGCATTAATGTTAATTTCTACAGTAACAACTGTTTTTGCTGGTGGTGCTCCAGATCCTTCGAAGTATACAGGGGACACAAGTAATACAAATGCCATAGAAAATATAGGACAAAGAATTCTAGGAATAGTACAAGTTGTAGGTTCAATAGCGGCAGTAATTATATTAGTTGTTCTAGGTATAAAATACATGATGGGAAGTGCGGAAGAAAAAGCAGAATACAAGAAAACAATGATACCATACCTTATAGGTGCTATTCTAATATTTGCAGCATCAAACCTGGCTTCTATGATATGGAGTTGGGCACATACTATAAGTGCAGGTGCAGCTGCAAATACATCGCATATGACACCATAATAAAATATTGATTAAACTTTATGATAAAAAGATTCGGCGTAAGTCTGAATCTTTTTGTTATGTTACAAAAATATGACGAATATGACAATTGTATAACATTTATAATAATTAAAGATAAAATGTTACAATTTTCTGTAATAAATGATATAATTACGATAGAATAGTGTATACAAAGGAGGAGTAAGATTGGCTACATATCAGATACCTAGAAATGTTAAAGGTGAATCAAGAATATTATTTATTTTTTCAACAAAAGCACTGATATATTCTGCAGTTTCGGGGACAGTCGGGCTTCTTATTTATTTGCTGTTAAATTCATTCGGGCTATTCTGGGTAGGAGCAGGGATACGGAATCTTGTTTGTTCTAATAGGATTTGTTATTGGAACATTTAAAATACCGGAAATACCAGGATTAAAATTTACTGAAAAAACTGGCGGAGAAAATATTGATAACATAATAAAAAGAGCAATAACATTCAAGATGAAGAAGAGGAGAATATATATTTATACAAAGGAGGAGCATAAATAATATGGATATAACATTTTTATTAATTATTTCAGTCGGAATTCTCATAATGCTTATAATAGTCCTAGGACTAATTTACTTGAAAATGTATATTGATGAGAGGAATAAAAACGGCAAGCCTGAGGAGGGAAAAAACGGTAAACCAGCTGGAAAATCTTCAGCGAAATCTGCAGGAAATTATACTCAGCAATCAATTTTTAATTTCATGGAGTTTGATACAATAGAAGATAATATGATTGTGCAAAAAGATGGAAAAAGATTTCTTATGGTCGTGGAATGCCAGGGAGTAAACTATGATTTAATGTCTGAGATGGAAAAAACAGCCGTAGAAAGCGGCTTTCAGCAGTTCCTCAATACATTGAGACATCAGGTACAGTTATATGTACAAACGAGAACTATAAATCTGGAAGAGAGTTTGCAGACATATAAAAAGAAACTGGACGAAATAAAAATAGAACTGGATAATGAAGAAATGAAATATAATCAAATGGCATATTCAAGTGATTACAGTCAGGAAGAAAAAGACAAACAGAACATGGTGCTTCTAAGGAACAGGAATCTATATGAATATGGAAAAGATATTATATATTATACAGAAAAAATGAGCCTGAACAGAAGTGTACTTAGAAAACAATATTATGTAATTATACCATATTATTCATCAGAAACCGGAAGTGACCTTCTGGATAAAAGTGAAATTCAAAATATAGCATTCTCAGAGCTTTATACAAGAGCACAATCGATTATAAGAACATTAACATCATGTTCAATATTAGGTAAAGTGCTGGACTCATATGAATTAGCAGACTTATTATATAGTTCTTATAATAGAGATGAGTCAGAAACATATGGATTGGAAAAAGCATTAAGAGCTGGGTATGATGAGCTTTATTCAACTTCGCAGGATGTAATAGAAAAGAGAATGAAAGCTTTAGACGGCGAAGTAGAAAAAAGAGCATATGAATTAGCTGAAAATGCAGTAAGTGAAGCAAATGCAGAAAGACTAAGAAAATTAGCGAAAAAAGAGAAATCCATAGATGAATTAATAAATGATATGGCTCAGGTGATAGTAAATGAAAATGAACAATACTTAGGGCCGGAAATGACAGCAGCAGCTATTAAGAAAGTTCAGAGCAAACGCAGTACAAAAGAAAAAGGGGGAGAAGGCAATGTCAAAGAAAAGCAAAAAAGCCAAGCAAGAATGGCAGGATAGAAACGAAGGCAGAATTGATGATTCAGCATCAGAGTCATTTTTGAAGAAGAAGACAATAAAGCAGTTGATTGCACCATCTGGCATAGATGCCTCAAGTATAGACCATTTAGAGATAATATCCAATACCACAAGGTTTGCCAGAAGTTTTTTTGTATCAGATTTACCTCGTATGTGTACATTCCCGGAAGTATTCAGAGACATGTATTTATTTGGAGATATTAATACATCCATATTTATAAATCCAATTCCGGAATCGAGGTCACAGGCTGAACTTAATAAAACAATTAATGAGTTGGAAACAGAAAGAATTGTAGCAGCAGATAGAGGAAATATAAACAGAGAAAGTATTCTGGCACAAAAAAGGCTTGAAGCAGAAGAACTTAGAGACCAGATTGCTTCCGGATTTAATAAATTATTTGAAGCATCAGTAATTTCAACACTATTTGCCTATAATCTGCAGGACCTGGATAGATTAACCAAATTATTGGCAACAGAAATGTCAAAAACTTTGGTAAATATAAAATCTGCATGGGGAATTCAGGAAGAAGCATTTCAATCTAATTTGCCTTTAATGGAAGATAAGATTAAAAAAATGCACACATTTGACCATGGTTCAATGTCTACAGTATTCCCGTTTACCACATCAGAAGTAGGGCATTTAACAGGTGTTCCGTTGGGATTCAACAAACAGACAGGTGTTCCAATACTTTTTGATAATTTCCATCAATCACTTACAAATTACAATATGGTTATATTTGCTAAATCTGGTGCTGGTAAATCTGTTACAATGAAAACATTAATTACACGTTCTTCTGTTCTTATGGGAATAGAGAGCTTAGCTCTGGATGCAGAAGGTGAGTATAGGCTAGTTGCAGAAGCCTTAGGAGGAATAAATGTTGTGATTAGTCCCACATCTAAAACAATTATAAATTTATTTGATTTAGAGGTGGAAAATGTAAAAGATGAGATAACAGGCAAAGAAAGAAGTGTTATAAACGTAGAAAATAAAGTTGAAGACGTAACCCAGGCTATTCTTACAATGGCAAGAGGAAGCACAAGAAGTGATGAAGTAAATGAGCTTACAAAGCAAATAATATCTGAATCAGTAGCCGAAGAATATGTGAGAATAGGGGTAACAAGCGACCCGAGAAGTCTTTATGAAATTAATGAAAAAAATATGAACAGGGATGTACTTGGAAAAACAAAAAAGGCAATGCCTACAATAGGAAGCTGGTATAAAAAAATTGTAGAAAAGGCAGCACAAAATGAAAATAGTGATTACAGATTTCATTACAGTTATTTAATAAAAGTTATGAAACAGTACATAAGGGAATATAACGGACAAATGGCATATTTTGACGGACAATCTACATTTGAACTTTTAGAGGGCGTAACATTTATAAATTTGGATATATCCGAACTGGAAGAGAGATTTGCAAGACCTCTTGCACAGCAGATATTATTATCATGGATATGGGAAAAATTTGTTAAGAAAAACAGTGAAGACAGAACAAAAGCCAGCAGGAAGAGGGTAATTGTGGACGAGGCATGGATGCTTCTTCCATTTCCGGAAGCAGTAGATTTCTTGAATACAATGGCTAGACGTGCAAGAAAAAGGAATGTTTCTCTTGCGATTATTTCGCAGAGATTCCAGGACTTTTATGAAAAACCGGAAGCACAGGCAGTTCTAACATCATCAGATACAAAACTGTTTTTGGCACAAGATAAATCTGAAATTGAGTATTTAAAAGAAGTGTTTAAATTAAGCGAAGGTGAAGCATCTTTTCTAGTAACATGTGTAATAGGAGAAGGATTGCTTAAAGTTGGAGGAGATACAGCAATACTGCAGATAAAACCAACAAAGAAAGAATTTGAATTTGTAGAGACAAACTTAAATAAATTGGCACAAATGAAGCAGGCACAATAATAAAATCAAAGACGAGGAGAAGTAGCAATGAGGGCTTATGCAAAAAGAGGGATACTAAAAAAATTATTAATTGTTATACCAGTGTTGTTTATATTATATCTTTTAATACCCCCTACAGTTTCTAATGGATTTGCAGAAGGTGTGGGAGGAGATGTAATAAATATATTTTTAGAATTATTCTTAAAAATTGGCGATGCTGTTGTGTGGCTGATTCATAAAATAATCTATGGCACAGGACAAATATTTGTAAATATAGATTTTGGAAAAGGTTTTCTAGCTTGGGCTGGAGCAATACTGGCAGCAGTAGCAGTAATAGCAGTAGTAATTGCTCTTCAGGCAATACCAGGTCTTGGACAGATACTGGCAGCAGGGATAATTGGAACTCTTGTTTCTGTTATGGCTGTTGGAGGAGCTATAGCATTTGGAGCTTATGTTTTTGCAAAAATTGACGGACACTTGCCTCAAAATGTAGATTTACCTCTTTTCCAAGTAACTCCACAGGAAATATTTGCAAATAAACTGCCATTGCTTGATGTAAACTTTTTCAACCCAATGAATAGTGATGCAATACAAATAACAAAAGATAATTATGAAAAAGTAGTACAAGATCCTAATATTATTAATGGGCTAACAGGACAAGATCTTCAGAATGCAAAAGCTGGATCTATAGGAAAATGGTTTCATGATGGAAATGGTGATGGTCTATATAGCGGGTTAAAATACAATAATAATGACCCTAACCAAGGAATTGCGGATGATAGTGACGCAATGGTAAATAAGTCTATAGCAATGGATTTAAGAGATGCTGTAGGTAAATGGTATAATACTTTAAGAGTAATAGCATTAATTGGATTATTATCTGTTTTAGTATATGTAGGTATTAGAATACTTTTAAGCAGTATTGCAAGTGAAAAGGCAAAATATAAAAATATGATAACAGACTGGCTGATTGCAATGTGCATATTATTTGTACTTCACTACATAATGGTATTTGCCGTTACAGTTGTTGAGAAGCTTTCATCTTCATTATCACTTTCAATAACTCCAAATATTATCATTATACCAAAAGAAGACGATAGAGATATTATATCTGAACTTAAGGACGAAAAAGCTCAACAGGCATTGAAAGCTGCCGGAATGGCTCCAAGTACGGTTATTGATGAAAAAAATGGTGTTATATACTGGCCAACAAATTTTATGGGAGCAGCAAGACTTGATGCACAATTAGAACAGCCTGATACGTCACAGTCTGTATTTATGAAAGCTTCCTACACAATTATATATATGGCAATTGTAGCTTTTACAATATATTATTTATTCTTTTACTTAAAAAGGGTTGTATGGCTGGCGTTTTTGACTTTAATAGCACCAATTATTACTTTAACATATCCCTTAGATAAAATGCGAGACGGTCAGGCACAAGGGTTTGATTACTGGCTTAAAGAATATGTTTCCAATCTTATAATACAGCCGGTTCATCTGCTTTTATACTTTGTGTTTGTTGGAAGTGCTCTTGAATTTGCTACACAAAATGTACTTTATGTTATTGTAGTATTAGGATTTATGACACAAGCAGATAAATTTCTGCGTAGAATATTTGGAGTTGATAAATCTGAAACTGCGAAGGGATTTGCAGGTGGAGCAATGGCAGCATTAAGTGTGCAGGGACTTTCTAAACTGGCAGGTATGGCAGGAGGAAGAGGCGGAGGAAAAATTGGATCCGGAGGAAGCGGTGGTTCTGGTGGTTCTGGCGGTTCCGGAGGAGCTGAGGGACTTTCAGGAATAAGAACTGTACCTAGAACAGCTTCAAATGAATTATATGATGGTGGTTCAGCAGGAGGCACAGGCGGCTTAGGCTCAGGTGGGGCAGGAGGAATCGGCAGTCCAGCTGTTTCAAATGCAGCTAGAATGCCGGCAGGTTCAGGAGGAACAGGAGGTTCGAGTGCAGCCAGAATGCCGACAGGTTCAGGAGAAACAGGAGCAGATAGAGCAGGAGATATACCAGCAGCAGATAGAACACCTCTAAATGAAAATGAATTAAATTCATATGAACAAAGAAGACTGGCAGAGGAAATGGCAAATGATCCTAATATAAGAAGGCAGAAGCTGGAGAATGATATTAATAGTGCAAACAGGACTTTTGATGATATTTATAATACAAATCAGGCGGCAAGAGATGCCCAAACATATAAAAGAAAAGATAGAGCAAAACTTAGTGAAGATGAAAGACAGAGATTATTAAATCAAAGATGGAATGCACAAAGACAATTAAACCAGATGAAATGGCAGGATAGAAAAAATAAAATATCAAGTTCAAAACCTGGAAGATTTGCGGGTAAGGGTATTCGTGGTGTTAAAAATCTTGGTCAGGGAGCAATGGTATACAAACGTAGAGCAGACGATTTTATTGAAAGAAGAAAACAAGCTATGCATCAATTTGGGGATAGACATCCAGTACTAAGAGGTATGGCAAATATGTCAAAACAGGGTGCTATAGCAGGATTTAAGAACCTAAAGCCTGCAGCAAAATTTGTTACAAGAGTAGGTCTTGGAACATTAGGTGCAGGTTTAACAGGAGTTGCAGGGTTAGCTCTTGGGGACAGCCCGAATGATGCAATTAAGGGACTGGCAGGAGGTGCTGTAGCAGGTTATGCTTTATCCCGCGGAATAGAAGGCAGAGTTACATCCGGCTCAAATACAATAAGACAGATTCCTTCATCAATGAAAGGTGCATATGTACAAGGAAGATATAGGGGAGATTCAGATGAAGCAAGAAATTATGCAGCAAAACAGCTGGCAAAAAGTCAGACATGGAAAGAAAATGTAGCAGCAGTTCATCCGGATTATACAGCAGAAGAAAGACGTCAGGTTGCCCGCGAAACTGCACAGATGGCAGTAAATACAGGAATAGGAACTGATGGAGACAGGTCAGAATTTAAGAGGCTGAGCACAGGCGTACAGATGCAAAGAGAAATGGTACAACAGCAGGGAATAGATGAAGCAGTGGCTAGAGACAGAATTGAAAAAAGACTATCAACAGCTTCAAGATTTACCAAAGGAGATTTAATGAAACAGTACGAGCCAATCAGGGATAGGCTAGTAACGCAGCAGGTTGATATCTGGAAAAAAAGGAATAAAAGAGCAACCAAGGCACAAGTAGCAGAATTTACCAAGCAGGCAGAAGCACAGGCTGAGGAAGAAATGAAAGGCATGCTGGATCTTGCAAAATAAAATGGCAAAGGGTGATTGAAAAATGCATAATTTCTTAAGATATTACCGTCAAAACAGAAAGAAAATATGGACAGCAATATTATTTGCAGCATTAATAATTATAGGACTGCAATTACTTAACAGATATACTATTAATCAAAACAAGTCACAAATAGGGATAGGGAATAGCGGAAACAGCATTCAAAATGCTGTTTCTGCTAAAATTACCACACCAATTATATCACAAGGGAGCATTCCTGCCAAAGAAGCAAATAATAATAAAGATTTAATAGATGCATTTGTTAATAACTGCAATAGTCAGAAAATTGAAGAGGCATATAATATGCTTACAGACGAATGCAAACAGATGAATTATCCAACACTGGAAAGCTTTACTAACAATTACTACAAGGTAATATTTACCAGTACTAAAATGTGTGATATACAAAGCTGGATTGCTAACGGGAGTTCGTATACATATCAGCTAACATTTATAGACGACATTATGTCGACTGGAAAAGCTGATTCTACAAATGAAATAAACGATTATATTACAATTGTAAAAACAGACGGCGGAGAAGCTAAGCTGAACATAAACGGGTATGTAGGAAGAAAAAACATTAACAAAAGCTATACAGGTTCAGGATTAAATATAAAAATTGAAAGTAAAGATGTTTTCATGGATTATGAAATATATAATCTGGAAATAAAAAATACAAGTGACAAAACAATATTACTGAGTGATAAAAAAAGCGATAATATGGTATATCTTGAAGATGCCAATTCAAATAAATATGGTGCACGTATGTATCAGGTTGATGACATTCTTCTAAAATTTGACAGCGGATTTTCAAGAAAATTAAATCTTACATTTGACATAGTCTACGGTACCGGAAGAGTAATGAAAAGTATGAATTTTTCAAATATAATTATGAATACGGAAGAATTTACAGATACAAAAAATATAGGAATAAACCTATAAATAGGGGTAAGATATGGACGAAATAAACAGCGTTGCAAAAAAAATTTGGTCAAAAATGCCTAGAGGGATTAAAATTAAATTTATAGCAGCAGGAGCAGGTCTTTTAATTGTGGGAGTTTTAGTTCTTAATACATGGTTCGGGTTTACAGCAAAGGCAATTGAAGTATCAAACGGCTCTGCAGATATTATAAAAAAAGGAATAACATTTAAAGATGGTGTATTAAATATTGACCAAAGTGTATATGATAACATTAAAAATGCACTAAAGGAAAAGGGAATAGATTTAGATAAAACATATCCGGGTTTTGATATTAAAAAAATGGTGCAGGCTGAAGTTGTAACTAATTACCCGCATACTGGCAGAGGTGAGCTGCAGGGCGATGTATACATGAAAAGGGATGATAAGGATTTAACATATGTAACAAAAGCTGATTTTGATAAAAAAGTACAGGAGGCACAAAGCAGCGGTGATTTTGATAAAGTAAAATATTATTTTACAATTAATGATGACAATATGGATGTAATAGTGGCATCATATACAAAGAAAACAGTGGACGGCATTGTGACAGAGTTTACAGTAACTCCTCAGAACCTGTCATACTGGAGCCATATAACACAGTTTTCAATGCCGTATGAATTTTTATATGTGCTGCTGGTAAGTACCAACAGCCCGGATTATGTATCAGCAGTAGCAGATTTGGCAATTAAGAATACAGAAATAAATTTTACGGTTTTAGATTCTACGTCAACATATACAACTGTTACAGTGTATAATCATGCTGTGATAACAAGAGTTGATACTGCAGAGCAAGTAGATGGAGGTTCTCAGGTGTGGACAATACGGGACTCCAGGAGAGCCTATACCAGCAGAACCGACAACAACAACTGAAGTGGATGAAACAAATAGTATTACAGGGAAGATTACAAAGGTTAAAACATGGATTTATGATAAAAATGATGCACCAACAAAAAATGAGAGTACATCAACAAGTACTGAAAATGTACCATTACCTGATGAAGCACCTGTTCAAGGTCCAATAGTGCAGACTGGTACATATGCAACATCAGCTGTATCACCATCTGCATCAGGTGGAGCGACATCAGGTGCTGCACCTTATGCACAGCCAATTATTCCGCGGACGGAACGCTGCCTGGAGGTACAATTGAAGTAACATCAACTATTACATCGTATTCCAGAACAACAACTCAGAATGTAAACAGAGTAAATACAGTTACAACAACAACTAAAACTGTTAACTGGATAAGCACTCCTGGACAAGATAAAATTAACTCAGACTTGTTTTTGGGATTATGGAGCAATGAAACAGGTACATATGACCCAAATCATCTGCAGTTATTTAAAAGTCCGTATAAAAATGCAGGCGGAAAAGAAGTAAAATATAAGGTGCTTAGCAAAGCTGTAGAAAAAGATTGCCCGGTAAACAGCATTGTAGACCCAAACACAAAAAGTGCGGAACTGTTTTTCTATAGATTGCGTCTGACAGAAAGAACACAGAAATATGAAATAATAATGAGATATGTCCTGCAGATTTATAATGGACACGATTATGGGGTAAAACTGGAAGATGTATTGAATATATTTAAAGATTTAACTGAGGTTAATAATAACATTATTGGAGGAAGTATACAGGAGAAAGTATGGTTTGCATTAAAGAATCTGACAGATAATGAATATGCTATTGCCGGGGCAATGGGAAATATAGACTACGAATCTGCCGGATTTAATCCATCAGTTATTGAAGGTGGCACTGGAGAAGGAATAGGACTATGCCAATGGTCATATGGAAGAAAAGCTGATCTTATAGCATATGCTGCATCACAAGGGAAAGACTGGAAAGATGAGGATATTCAGGTAAAATTTTTAGTTGCTGAATTATCAGGTGGACGGATTAAGTGGTTATGCCAAAAATCAATGGATTCCTTACAGTTATTATAATCAATGGACAAACTCAAATACTGTTGCAGATGCAACTGCTGCTTTTCAAAATGGATTTGAGAGACCACTAGATCGAACTGGCAGTCTTGCAGAAAGAACAAGGCGTGCTCAAAAATATTATGATGAATTCCATGGCAGGACAATGGGTAGTGGCAGTTTCTTAGAAGTTGCAAAAAAATGCCATGATTATTTAAGGGAAAATAATTATTATTACTCATCATATGCAAATGTAAGTGCTTGCAGGTATATAGATGATGGAAGATCTGCAGGATCGCATATTCCTAAGCCAAATAATACAGATGGAGGAACATATATTGATTGTTCTGCATATGTAACTTGGGTATTGTTTGAATATGGATATCGCGAACTAGGCGGATGGCAAAAAACTACAACATGGCTTATGAATCCTAATGTAGCAAGAGGGTATCGGATGGACAGTTAAACCAGCTACTCAGGCTGCACCTGGGGATATTGTAGTGAATATAGATCACACAGAAATATATGCAGGAAATGGACAATTCTATGGTGCTGGTTGGACTGGTGCTATAAGGGAGACAATTACTTCCGCAGGAGTAGGGTATCTGTCAGATTTCACATATGCAATAACAGTTACACCACCAGGTAATTAAAAACAGAAAGAGGTATAGGAATATGAAGTTAATTAGGAATATAATAATTATTGCAGTTATTTTATTAATAATAATTGTTATAACATTATTAATATATAGAAAGTATTATGGTGATAATATGAATAATTATAAATATGCAGATGAAAGCAATATAGTAATTAATTATCAGGTGGAACCTGTAACAAACAGCACAAAATTTTATACGGTTGAAGCTTGCCTGCAAACATATATAGATACTATAGTTAATGGCAATGAAAATTCAATATATAATTTATTATCAGCAGATTATATTAGTAGTAATAACATTAACAGCAGCAATGTTTTAGATTATATTAACAATATAAAGCAAGCTAGTAAATTTACTGCAAAAGATATGAATATGATTGGAGGAGACGCAGTAGAGACATATAGTGTATACGGAACAATAAGTAATACTGAAGACTCCGGGGTAACGCAGGATGTATATTTTATAGTTTCGTTAGATACTACTAATTTTACTTTTAGTATAACCCCGCAAATGGATGAGAATATTAAAAGTTTAAGTGATATAAATTTATCAGCATCAAAAGAGAAAATAATGCCTAATACGGATAATCAATTTAAGTATAAAAGGGTAGTATCTTAAGAATGGGGGATAGCATGAAAGTAATAAAAATAGCCATAATTATATTAATATTAGTTTTGCTGGCTGTATTGATTATATTGGGAATTAAATATTTTTTAGGTAAAAAAACTGACACATCAAATGTAGTAAATACAGCAGGCAATACAATATCAACAACTGATGAAATCGACCAGCCTCAGGCAGTTACAGACGCTACCAAATTTTATGCAGTTGTTCAGTGTATTAACAACTATTTGAATGTAATAAATAAAAACAGTGATATTTATTATGCACGTGATGAAAATAATAATTATGTAAAATCAGTAAGTGATGAGCAGATAAAGCAAAATATATACGGTTTGCTTAGTCCGGATTATATTAAGAAAAATAGCATTACAGCAGATAATGTATATAATTATGTGGAAGATATAAACGGAAGTGCACTATTTGTTCCTCTTGCAATGAATGTTCTTGCCAAATCCAATATAGAAACATATGCTGTACATGGGATGATACAGGACTTGGATTATAATGTTATAAAAGACCTGTATATAATAGTAAATGTAGATGCACAAAATACTGCTTTCTCAATAGAAGGATTAAATGGAACATATACAAGTGTAAATGATGTAGAAATTGTTAATAATAATACTGCAATTGCTGCAAATGATTTTAATATGTATATACAGCCGAAAGTGGATGACCAATATATAATAAATGCATATATAGATACATACAAAAAGCTGGCTTTGGGAAGCCCAGAATATGCATATAATTTACTGGATAAAGATTATGCAGTAAAACGTTTTGGCAATTTGAACGGATTTAAAGCATACGTGCAGGAAAATAAATCGAGAATTGTCAGTATTGTTTTTACTAAGTACAAAAAAACTGATGAAAATAATTATACTCAATATGTATGTGTTGATAAGAATGGAAATTATTATATATTTAGAGAAACGGCAATAATGCAGTATGCTTTGATTTTAGATAAATATACAATAGATTTACCAGAATTTCTGGCTAATTATAACTCTACCAATGCACAAGGCAAAACGGCGCTTAATATACAAAAAATTGTAGAAAGTATAAATGCTAAAGATTACAACTATGCATACGGCAAGTTAGACAGCGGATTTAAAAACAACTATTTCCCGACATTACAAAGTTTTGAGACATATATGAAGCAGAATATGTTTGAAAATAATAAAGTAGAATATGGCGATTTTAAAGAAACTGCAGGAGTATACACATATGCTGTAAGCTTCACAGATTCAAGCGGGCAAGATTCAAAAACCATACAAAAAACATTTATAGTAAAATTAGGCACAGGAACAGATTTTACAATTTCATTTAATACCTAACACAAATACAGCTGCTTACAGTGTAGATGTATGTTGCGGATTTGGGTGCTATTTGGGAATGCGTTGATACTCTAATAATACATAGAAGAATTAAATATATTTGCAGATGGAAATTTAAAAACATAGTACAAAAATGCAAAAGTGTGGTATAATTTACGAGGAGCGAAGTAATGGAAAAGGTATATTTAGATAATTGTGCATTAAATAGACCGTACGATGACCAAACACAAATAAGAATAACGCTAGAGACAGAAGCAAAATTACATATACAGGCATGTATAGTAAAAGGTGACATGGAAATGGCATGGTCGTATATGCTGAATTTTGAAAATAGTAAAAATACTAATGTAGCAAAGAAAAATGCCATTTCAGCGTTTTCTAAAAATGCTAAACAAAAAATAATGGCGAATGAAAATATAATAAAAAATGCTAATGAAATTAAAAAAACTGGAATAAAAGATGCTGATGCTTTACATATTGCTTGTGCAATAGAAGCTAAGTGTGATTATTTCATTACAACAGATGATAGGGTATTGAAATACTCCAGTGATAAAATCTCTGTTTTAGACCCAATTGATTTGATAAAAAAATTAAAGAGGTAGGTGATATATAATGGGAACTAACGCATTACTTAGTGCTGGTATGGATGTACTAATAAAACATTTAGGAACTGTGGAAGCAGAAAGGTTTATAACTCTTATTATTCGTGAACCATTTGATTATACAGAATGGAGAAAAGAAAATTTATTTAAAGATATGACTGTTGAAGAAATAAGTAAAGCAGCTATGGAATATTCTAACAGCATTAAAGAGTAAAATAGAAAACTATATTAATAAGAATATAAAATATCATTTCAAATTAAAAGTTTGAGATGGTATTTTTATTTGCCTTACAAAAACTAAAATGCAAAGCAACTAAGGAAATAATAAGAGAGTTTATTTGTGTTATTTTATTCTTATAAACATATTAAATAAATCTTTTATTTTAAGCCTGTTTCCAGAATGCAGAATTGCGACAGAATATATTCTTATTGCCAGAAAAGCTATAAATGCTATTGCAATAATTAAGCATAAAATAGAGGCAATAACTTCGCCATAGCCGGCATAACCGGTAAGCAGCCTTCCCGGCATTGCAAATGCGGATGTAATAGGAAAAACTGAAATAAATTTATTAAAATTACCATCAGGGAAAAATGTGCCGAATACAGATAAAACCAAAGAGAGCATTAATAATAAAGATACAGGCAGATTAACAAGTGGAATATCTTCCGGTTTGCTGGCTGTAGTTCCTGTTATTGCATTTATAAATGCAAAAAGCAGATATCCTAAAAGAAAATATACAAATAATATAATAATATTTATAGGGCTTAAATTTAAAGTGGTGAAAATGTTATTTATAAAAGCTGTATTGGAAGTTACAAACCAATCAAAAGATATAACAGATATAGTACCTAAAAACAGAAGCTGTAGCAAGCCTAAAATGCCCATACTAATAGTTTTGCCTAAAATTATATTCGCTGGACTCGCTGATGTTACTAAGGTTTCAATAACTCTGGATGTTTTTTCACTTGTAATAGAAGAAGATATGCTGTAACTGTAGAAGAATATTGCAAAATACAGTATAAAAGCTAAAATTATTGAGATGGCTGTAGCTGTATTAAGAAAGCTCATATCTTTTACATTTTGAATGTCATATGTAATTGGAGTGTTTATAAGAGCAATATCAGTATTGGAAATACCCTGCCCGGATAAGATTTTTGCGGTTTGTATATTTTTCAGTATGGCGGAAATTAAATCGGCATCAGGCTGGGTATATGCTGAGTTCTGGTAAGTTATGTAATTAAATGTAATACTTCCGTCTGTTTCACCTATAATAACAGCGGAATATACGTCCTGATTATTAATCTGACTTTTAATTTCATCCATTGTTAAGCTGTTATCTACTACAAAATTATAATTCAAATCATTTAAAATATTTATATAATTTCCTAAAACACCATCAGGGTCTTGCACTAAAACCTTTGGCATGCTTTTTTTGCTTTCACTGCTTACTGTATTATTATTTGAAGAAACTGCACTTTCTGAATACATTGATAAAAAGCTTTCATTATTCATGGAAAAAATGCCGCTGCCTGATGTAAGCTGTTGTACAGGGAGCTTGCTTACAAGCAGCATTATAATGCAAACGAGAACAGCCATCATAATATTAGCCATCCAGAATGACTTTCTTTTAACAGCCTGTTTAAAAGTAAAAGATATTATTATAAAGAAATCTCTCATGTATCTGCACCTCCTACTTTATCTATAAAAATTTCTTCTAATGAAGGATATTTTATTTCAAATTTTTCAATATGAACATTATTACTAAGCAACTTCTGCAATAGGTCATTGGAATCAATTAAAGAAGGTAATTTCAAACTATAGAAGCCTTCATTCTTGCCAATAATTTCTGTGCCTTCTGGAAGCAGCTCTTCAATTGCAGAGCTGGTCTGAAGTATCAGCCCGTTTTTCCCGTAACTGCTTTTTATTTCATTCAAATTCCCTGTTAATATGGTATTGCCTTTGTCTATAATAAGAATATTTTGGCAAAATTCTTCAACTATATACATCTGATGAGCAGAGAGTATTATATAAGAACCGCTGCTGACAAGTTCATGCAGGACATTTCTAATAATCTGAGAATTGATGGGGTCTAGTCCGCTGAAAGGTTCATCTAAGATTAAAAGCTCAGGATTATGAATTATAGAAGATATAAGCTGAATTTTTTGCTGATTGCCTTTAGATAATTGTTCAGAAGGAGTATTCAGGTATTCCTCAACATTTAATTTGCGGCACCAATCTATGGTAGTTCTAGTTGCTTCAGGATATGACATTCCCTTTAATCTGGCAAAATATGAAAGCTGCTCCATAACGGTTGCTTTAGGATATAGTCCTCTTTCTTCAGGGAGATATCCAAAGTTAACAGTTTTTCTGGTTAATTTTTTGCCATTCCATTTTATGCTGCCGGAGTCTTTACTTAAAATTCCTAGAACGATTCTTGAAAGTGTAGTTTTACCAGCACCATTAGGACCAAGAAGCCCAAAAATACCAGACTCTTTCATTTCAAAAGAGACATTACTCAGCACTTTTTTAGCCCCAAAGCTTTTATTTATGTTTAAAACTTCCAACCCCATATAATTTTGTCCTTCCTATTGCTAGATTTTATCATATGATTTAATAGATGTAAATAAAAGTAAATTGTGAAATTCTAAAAGAATTGTAACAGAAGACATTGCAAATGCAAGAAAATAAATTTTCTCCCAAGGTATCATTCTAAGCTTTGCTTAC